>Ga0256842_1002297_pt1 | contig 13902 bp, 10 predicted proteins | sample 4559240metaG_FD_185973 | JGI IMG/M metagenome (GOLD analysis project Ga0256842, IMG submission 185973) | Hydrothermal vent microbial communities from Guaymas Basin, Mexico - 4559-240 | ecosystem: Environmental > Aquatic > Marine > Hydrothermal vents | place: Mexico: Guaymas Basin | collected...
AGCCTTCACCTTCCCTCTTCTTGGAAAGTCCTTTGTAAGGGACTTTTCTCCCTTGAGACGGGTAATTGTTTTAGGGGATTGGGAGGGGGTGGTGAGAAGGTTAGTTCCTGCACCTGGTGCAGGGGCTATAGGTGGTCAAAAACCGCCAGGTGGGGCTGACCATCCTGAAAAGGCGGACTACAAATACCCCACACAAAACTGCACTAATGTGCAGTTTTGTTAACCAGGAGTTTGAATTGTTGTATAAATGGAATATGAGTAGACCCTTGTCTGATGAATTAAAGCTATTGGTGCCAAAATTTTCTAAAAAACTACGTGTGTCTAGATTAGTTGTGGAATTTTTATTAAAAAGGGGCATAAAAACCATTGAAGATATGAATATATTCTTAAATCCCCATTTGAGATATTTAAAACCCCTTTCATCTCTTGGGGAGCTGGATAGGGCAGTTAAATTTATTGCACATTCCTTAAAATCAGGAAAAAAAGTGGCTATTTGGGGTGATTATGATGTAGATGGCATAACCTCTACTGCTATTTTGGTAGATTTACTTAGAAAAAAAGGTTTTTCTCCTATTTATTATATCCCAAATAGGCTCAAGGAGGGATATGGTCTTAATTTAGAGGGCTTAAAAAGATTGGTTGCACAAGGTGTTAAATTAATCATTACAGTAGATTGTGGGATAACTAATATTGAGGAGGTTAAATGGATAAGAGGGCAAAATATAGATGTTGTTATTACTGACCATCACTTGCCAGCGGATGAATTGCCTCCTGCAAATTTTGTTATCAACCCCAAAATAAATAGTAGTGCATATAAAAATTTGGCAGGAGTGGGCATTGCTTTTTTGCTTGCAGCTGGATTAAATAATGAACTTCCTGAAAAAATAGATATTAGACAATATCTGGACCTTGTTGCACTGGGAACCATTGCTGATGTAGTTCCATTGGATATAGATAATAGGATACTAGTTAAAAATGGTCTGTTAATGCTCTCTGAAACCAGGCGGCCTGGCATTGTAGCTCTTAAAGAGGAAAGTGGCCTGAAGGTTGGCGCAAAGTTGGGGGCAGAGGAGGTTGGATTTATACTTGCTCCAAGGATCAATGCTGCAGGTAGAATGGGAAATGGTAAGGATGGAGTGGAACTCCTTTTAACCCAGGATATGAGTAGGGCAAAGGAAATAGCCAAAAAATTAGAAGAATACAATAGGGCGAGAAAAAAGGAAGAAGACAGGATTTTAAAGGATGCCTTAAAACAGGCCATGGAAAAGTTAGATAGGCCTGGCCTTGTTTTGTATGGCGATAATTGGCACGAAGGGGTTGTAGGTATTGTTGCATCAAGAATTTGCGAAAGGTTCTATAAACCGACATTTGTCCTTACTAGCAAAAATGGAGAAGTAAAAGGTTCAGGCAGATCGATACCTGAGGTAAATTTATATTTAACAATGAAAAAATGTAGGGATGCACTTTTAAGATTTGGAGGTCATCCACAGGCTGGTGGGATTTCCCTTAGCAAGGAACAACTTCCATATTTTGAAAAATTGTTTATTGAATCTATTGAGAAAATCACTGATGGTATAGAATTAACTCCACATCTCAGAGTAGATAGCTACTTGCCTTTGAAAGATATAGATTATAACCTGATCAAAGAGTTGGAATTACTTGAGCCCTATGGTCCAGACAATCCTGAACCAGTTTTTTGGACAAAGGATCTATTGGTCTTAAAACAAAAGTTAGTGGGAAAAGAGCATGTATTCTTAGAGGTTAGGGATGAGAGGGCAAAAAGGACCATGTGGGCAAAGGCATGGAATATGGCGGATCTGATTCCCCAAGATTTTACTAATAAATATGTAAAGATCGCCTTTTATCCCAGAATTAATACATATAATGGGTTAATTGGCGTGGATCTTCAATTAAAGGATATTGATGTTGTGTAAAAAAGGAGGTGAAACACATGGATATGCACAGGATTGTTCGAGGCGTGGCAGGTTTTATTATTATTTTAAGTCTTATTTTGGCTGTGAGCTATTCTTATTGGTGGCTTCTCTTGACCCTTTTTGTGGGAATAAATCTCTTTCAATCTGCTTTTACCAATACCTGCCCTCTTATGTGGCTTTTGAGAAAGTTTGGTTTAGATGAAGATGGGAAATCAGTTAGTTAGCTGATTATGAATGCTTTTATAGTAGAAACCACGGGCTAAAACCCCGCTTTTCAAAGTGGGGATACAGCCCGGTACTCCCAAAGGAGGAAAGCTATATTAGTTGGAGACGGTTTATCTTATATTGTCTTGCCTCTGACGGAATTGAAATTTCTCGCAAAGTATATTAGGTAAAACTAGATTTTGAGGACGAAAATTACGAGTAAAAAGAGCGATATTACACCCAACAAGAAAAAGTGATGATTTTAAAAAATATGTTGGAGAGTTTGTCCGTATCAGACGTATGTGATGAAAACAATATGCATTGACAAATTGACTTTTTAAAATCTTTTGATTATATTAAATTTCCATGAAGAAGATATCATTTGTGTTTTTTATTAGTATCTTTACCATTTTAATATCTACAAATTTATCTTATTCTAGAAGCTTAAAAGAGATTTTAAAAGATAAAAAAATTATAATTGGTATGTATTACAAAGATGAAATTCCTTTCTTTTTTCATGATATAAAAGGAAATTTTACTGGATTAGATGTAGATATTGCTAAAGAAATAGGAAAAGAATTAGGAGTAAAAGTTATTTTTAATAGAAAAGCTAAGTCTTTTAATAATTTAATTGATTTATTACAAAATAATGAGATTGATTTAATCATATCTTGGTTTTCAAGAACTTTAAAAAGAGCTACTAAAATTAAATTTTCCATTCCCTATTTTATCGACTATCAGACAATTATAGTAAATAGATTAAAATTTGCTCAATTAAATAAAAGTAACTATAATGTAAATAATTTAGATACTAAAAAAGTAAGTATTTGCACTGTAAAAGGAACTTCTTATGTTGAATCTTTAAAATCAATGTTCTTAAAAGCGAATTTGACATTCGATTCGACATGGGAAACATGTTTTAATAAAGTGTTAAAAGGAGAAATTGTAGCCGCTTTTTGGACAAAGACTGGTATATTAAAAGAAATTATAATGCATCCTGAATATAATTTGGAAATAAAAATGATAAATTTAAAGAGAAAAGATTATATTTGTATTGGTGTTAATGCAGAAGATGAGTTGTTATGGCAATGGGTTAACCTTTTTTTAAAATTAAAAAACTTTAATTATACTCCGATTTCTTTAATTAAAAAATATTTGAGATAGTGACAATGAAAAAGAAAAGAGAGATTTTTTTTCTTTTAATTTTTTTAATAATCTTTTTCTATTCTTTAAATATTTATGGAGAAGATTTGTATCCTCCTGGAATAAAAAAAATAAAATCTAGGGGGAAAATTGTTATAGCAATGTACTATAAAGATATCTTTCCTTTTTTCTTTCACAATAAGAAAGGACAATTAGTTGGTTATGACGTAAAAATTTCAGAAACAATAGCAAAACAATTAAATGTCCAAGTAGAGTTTAATAGAAATCCGAAAACATTTGATGAAATAATTGAGTATGTTTCATCTGGTAAAGCTGATATAGGTGTTTCATTGATAAGTGTTACCCTAAATAGGGCTAAAAAAGTTTTTTTTACTGATCCATATCTAATATTGCATCCAGTGCTTGTTTTAAATCGTCTAAAATCTACCAATTATACATTTATTTATGGAGATAAAATACCAGGTGTTATAGGAATAAAAAAGGGAACTTCTTATATTGAATTTGCAAAGAAGATATTTTTAAATCCCAAGTTAAAGTTTTATAATTCTTGGAGTGATGTTGTAAAAGATCTGATATCAGGTAAGATTTTTGCAATGTTAAGAGATGAAGTTGGAGTAGCAAATATGATTTCTAGTGATCCTTCTTTATCAATTAGAATAAAGAGAATTGTAATAAAAAATTTTTATGATTATATTGCTATAGCAGTTAATCCTAGGTATAAACATCTTAATTATTGGATAAATTTATTGTTAAAAACTTATAAATTTGAAAGAAATGTTAATAAAATAATAAAGAAATATAAAAGTGGAATTGAAAAATGAAATTATTTAAGCATCCTATCACTATTATGATTTCAATTTTTGCAGGGATATTTTCTGGTATATTTTTAAAAAGATTTTCTTTGGATATTAAAGTAGTAGGTTCTATTTATTTAACTCTTTTAAAAATGTGTGTAATTCCAATTTTAATTACAGCAATAATATCTAGTGTTGCAAAATTATTTAAGTCAACTAACTCTAAATATTATTTAAAAAAAATTTTAATTGTATTTATTACATATTTATGTTTTACAGGAATTATTTGTTCGGTGGGGGAATCTCTTATAAAACCAGGTAAAAATCTTGGAAAAAATGCAGAGATAGTTCTAGGTAAGTGGGTAACCTCGTCTAAAGAACCTCAAATAACAAAAAAATCATTAAAAAATCAGTCAATTATTGATTTTATTAGAAATATGATTCCCGAAAACATATTTTATGCCTTAACAAAGGGGTATAGTTTACAAATATTATTTTTTGCAATAATTCTTGGAATCGCCACAGGATTTTCAGGGGATAAACATAGCACAACTATAATAAATTTTTCAGAAGCTTTTTTTATAGCCTTTTTTAAAATTATTGAATGGATATTATATCTCTTGCCATTTGGTTTGTTTTGTTTAATCTCAAGTCAAATAGCTAGTAGAGGAATAGAAATAGTTTTAGCAATGTTAAAATTTGTAATTTCAATTTATTTTCTTTGTGTTTTTTTAATGGCTTTGAATACAATAATTATAAAAAAATTTACAGAGATCTCATTTTTCGATGTTTTTTATAAATTGAAAGATCCTCTCTTTATTGGGTTTGGCACTCAAAGTACTTTTGCTTCTATTCCTGCTTTAATTGAAGCACTTGTAAATGAATTAAACTTAAATCAAGAGCTTGTAAATCTTATAATACCAATAGGTGCTGTGATTTGTAGATTTAGTATGGTTATTTTATATTCGGCTGCAACAATATTTACAGCTCAGCTTTATAATGTTTCTTTAAGTATAAATGAACATATTTTATGTATTGTTCTTTCTGTAATTGCGGCTATAAGTGGTGCTGGTACTCCTGGAATTGTATCAATAAGCATGATCTCAATAGTATTAAGTCCACTACATTTACCAGTTGAGGTAATAGTTATTTTACTATTAGCTATAAATCCATTTATTGATCCAATTATAACTATGACTAATATACATTCAAATTCTACTGCTGCAATTGTTATTGTTTCAGAAAAATAGGGAAGCTATTCACCTATTATATCATTAAAAAGGTCTTTCCTATGAAAACAATTTTATTACTTTTTGGAGGTATTTCAGATGAAAGGTATCTATCTGAAAGATCTGCAAAATTTATTTTTAACAATATAAATACTAAAAAATGGAAAATTTTTCCTATTAAATGGGAAAAAAATGGAAAATTTTTGATTTATGATGGAAAATTTTGTGACATTGTAGCAGTATACAATAATTTTTTTGAGATAATAAATACAATAAATTTTGATATCATCTTTAATCTTTTACATGGTAAAGATGAATGTAATGGGATACTTAATGGTTTTCTTGAGTTTTTAAAAATTCCTTATATAGGGAATTCAATGTATACTAATTTTTTATGTTTTAATAAATTTTATACAAAACTAATTTTTTCTTTTTTAAAAATACGCACTCCTCGTTTTTTTTTAATAAAAAATAATATGCCCTTTTGTTTTAAAAATTTAAAATTTCCAATAATTATCAAGCCATCCTTATCAGGTTCAAGTATTGGAGTTAAAAAAATTAATAATGAAAAAGAAATGATCTTTTGGATTAATCAATTATTTAAAAGAGAATTTGATGAAATAATAATTGAAGAATTTATTGATGGAGAGGAATATTCTGTATGTGTTATAGGAGATTATAGAGATAAAAATAAAATTATACTTCCTGTTGCCAAAATTAATTATGTAGGAGAAATTTTTGATGAAAAATTAAAATATGAATGTAATTATAAAGTAAATATTCCTTCGGGACTACCTCAAGCTATGGAAAAGGAAATTATAAAAATTAGTTTAAAATTACATAACTTTTTAAAAGCTACCTATATTACACGTACAGACTTGATTGTTAAAAGTAATAAAATATATGTTTTAGAAGTAAATAGTTCACCAGGATTATCCTCTCACAGTATAATTAGTCAAATTTTATCTTTTTTAAGTTATAATATAGAAGAAATATTTGAGTTTTTAATTAATCAAGCCACATTGTATAAATTTTGACATAAAAAATTTTTTTAATTTGTAATTGAAAGTTTTTAAATCGAGTTTTTTCTTATTATTGATAAAATTACTATGATGCTAATATTAGCTTTTATGAAGTGTATCAATGGATTTCTTTTATAAGTCCTTCCAATTGAAGCGTGATTTTATGTTGAGGCCACTGAAGAAAAATTTTATTTTATGCTCACCCATGCCACAAAGTTTTTAACAAATATTTTTAGAAATCGACTATTTTATATTTGGATAGTTTTCTATATAAAGTCCTTCTACTTATACCTAATAGTTTAGCAGCTCTAGTTTTGTTCCACTTTACTTTTTCTAGTATCTTTAAAATCTCTGTCTTTTCATCATTATTACAACTTAATTTATTGTTATTATGATTTAATTTAAAATAGCCATAAAGATCTTCGGGAAGATCTCTCGGTTCAATTATGTCATTTTTGCTCATAATTACAGAGTATTCGATTAAATGTTTCAATTCTCTTACATTTCCCGGCCAGTAATATTCTTCAAAAAATTTTTTAACTTCCTCTGAAATTTTTAAAGAACTACGATTAAACTTGTTACAATATAATTTTAGAAAATAATCAGTTAAAAGAAAAATGTCTTTTTTTCTCTTTCTTAAGGGAGGAACTTTTATCACAAAGACATTTAGTCTATAAAAAAGATCTTTCCTAAATTTTCCCTGTGCAACAAGTTTTTTTAAATCCCTATTAGTAGCAGCTACTATTCTCACATCCACCTTATAAGTAGTTGGATCTCCAATTCTTTCAAACTCTTTTTCTTGAAGAAATCTTAATAATTTAACTTGCATAGTTAAAGGTAATTCCCCTACCTCATCTAAAAAGAGAGTTCCACCATCTGCACTTTCTATTTTACCCTTTCGCGATGTATACGCCCCAGTATAGGCACCTTTTGCAACACCAAAAAATTCACCTTCAAATAAAGACTCAGGAATTGCACCACAATTAACTTTTATAAAGGGTTTTTTCCTTCTTTTGCTACTATTATGAAGAGCTTTGGCTATTAACTCTTTTCCTGTTCCTGTTTCGCCTATTATTAAAACAGTAGAGTCAATATTTGCTAACTTTTCAATTAGTTGAATTATATTTAACATTTCTTCTGACTGAGCAATTATTCCATGAAAATTTACAAATTTGTTATCATCCTTCCTTTTATAACCTGAGTTAAATACACGAAAATTCTCTTTGGATGTAATACATATCACATAACCAACTATATCTTTATCCTTTTTTAAGGGAGAACACATAACACATTTTTCTTCATCATCCACAGTGTAATAAGATATATTTTTTTTCTTAGAACGTTTTGTTTTTTCCAAAACATTAAGATATATTGTATATATTTTATCTTTTCTATTATCTAATTTTTTTCCTTGTAAGTCTTTGTGATTAGTAAATATAATATCATTATTTTCGTTAACTATTATAATCGATACTTCTAGCTTATTTAAAATAGTATTAAAAGCAATCTTTATTAAGTTAAAATCATCCATCATAAGATGCTTAATTTAGAAAATAAGTAAGATTTAAATAAAGATTTTTTATGAGGTCAGGATAATAAGTATAATCCATAACTATCTATAATTAATTGGTTTTGGAAGACGATCATTGTTAAATTGCCATATCACTTTTTTCAACCTGGAAACCAATTCATTTACACTCCAATATCTGAAGATCCATCAATTTTTAGTTTTATCCATCTCAAGTTCTACTAGATAGTAATTGGGATAATTACCTTTTTTGAATTATGTGTGCTGGTATTCTGCAAAGTAATTATGATCTCACCTTTTGGAGTGCGGTGAGGCCTGCTGGCGAAAATTCTCCACCACCCTATGTTGATTATCAGAGAGAGGAACCCTGCCCATATCTTTTTCCTAAAATTTTTGGTCAGTATATCCTCTTTTAAAATACTTTCAAGATTTAATATGAATATTTGCATTTCTTTATAAATAACTCTCTCAATGGCTAATTTTTACCTTCACAGCAGCTATTGCACTAGAAGTTTTCTCTTCTTATATATTTTTTATCGAAAATTCCACTAATTAATTGTCAGGGAATTATTTCTGCAAAGATTTTTTTAAATTTCACTGAGAAAAGACTCTAACAATTCTTTTAGTTGTTCGGCTAGATAGATTGAAGTATCAGGCCCTGTTCCACCAACTACATTATCAAGAATGTCATCTGATAGTTCCTTTGAAGCAACTTCTAAATATTTTCTCATTTCTTTCTCATCAAATTCAAATCCAGCTTCTCTGACAATTCTTCTTTTAGCCTTCACATCTGGGGCATCTAGGATAGCATTCCTAAATTCTTTATCTTCATTAAATTTCTCAATAAATTCTTTTAATCGAAACATATAATTAATTAGTTTTGAATATAAATAAATTTACCATTTATTACTTTTTTTATAAAAATTTTTTTACCTACCACATCACCAGATTTTGTAAAAGTTATTTTACCTGTAACTCCTTCAAAATTTTTCATATTATGAAGTGTTTCAGCTATTTTTTCCGGAACTGGAGTGCCAGCTTTTTTTATGGCATAAAATAATATCTTAGCGGCATCATAATATAATGCAGCCCACGTATCAGGCATTTTGTGAAAAGAAGTTTTAAAATTTTTAATAAAATTTTGAACAACTTTTCTCTTATCTAATGGGTTAAAATAAGCAGGAACAACTGTTCCTTCCACAGCTTTTCCTCCCACTTCAATTAATAATGGCGAATTTAGAGAATCTCCCCCTATAAAAGGTACTTTTACCCCGGCTTTTCTAGCTTGCTTAATTATTTTTGCTCCTTCATCTGGGCCTCTTGCTACTAAAAAAACGGCGTCAAATAAATAGTTTTCTTGCCATTCTGAGAAATCATTATAAAACACTCTTGCTTTAGTAGTAGCATCATAAGATAGTCTATCTAAAATCTCTATCCCAAGTTCTTGAGCTTTTTTTTCAAAGGCATTTGCAAGAGTTAATCCATATGGACCTTTAATATAATAAATCATCATTCTTTTATAACCAACTCTTGAAGCATATGTGGCAAGTTGTGCTCCCATATCGTTATCATTTGGAACGACCCTAAAAACAAACTTAAAATTTCTTTGAGTTAATTTTGGACTTGAAGAAGAAGGAGCAATCATTACGACCCCATTAAATTCATATATAACTGAAGCAGGAATTGAAATAAATGAATAAGCATGTCCAATTACAGCTATGACATTTACATTTTCTGATAATTCTTGTGCAATTTCAATTCCTTTATTGATTGAGGCTTCATCGTCTTTTTTTATTATTTTTACTTTTCTTCCTAATATACCTCCCTTAGAATTAATCTCTTTTAAAGCTAATTTTATACCATACCAATTTAAATTTCCTTTATGTGTAACTTTTTTCCACGGGGCAACAGCACCTATTAAAATCTCTTTCTTATTTTTTTTAGCTTCTGCTGCTCTTTTTGCTTTTAAATCTTTTGAACTAGATAAAAAGTCGCATCCCACAATGAATATTAATAAAATTAAAATTATAAATTTTTTTATTATACTCTTCAATTTTTATCTCCTTTTACTTTTATTATGCTATTTGTCTTTTGGCCAATTTATAGAAAAAACCTTTATTAGCCATAAGTTCTTCATATGTTCCAGATTCTACAATAACTCCTTTATCAAGACAATATATTCTATCGGCATTTATAATTGTACTGATTCTATGTGCAATTACTACTCTTGTGATTTTCATATTTTCTAAACTTTCTGTGACAATAGCTTGAGTTTTATTATCAAGGGCACTAGTAGCTTCATCAAAAAATATTATTCTTGGCTTTTTAATAAGGGCTCTCGCTATAATTATTCTTTGACGCTGCCCACCAGACAAATTTCCCCCTCCAGCTGGCACCATTGTATGCATTTTCATGGGCATATTTTGGATGTCTTCATAACAACCTGCCATTTTAGCAGCTTCCCATGCATCATTTATAGTATAGTTGCCAGAACCAACGATATTATCAAATATTGTCCCCTGTAATAATTTTGCATTTTGCAAAACAACGCCTAGTTGCTTTCTCAATTCAAGTACATCTAACATTTCTAAATCTTTTCCATCATAAAATATTTTTCCTTTTTCTGGTCTCTCAAAGCCAAGTAATATTCTAAAAAGAGTCGATTTACCTGATCCTGATTCTCCAACTATTGCAACAAATTCACCTGGATCAATTTTTAAAGAAATATCTTTTAAAATATATGGTCCCTCAGGGTTATACTTGAAAAATACATGACTTACCTCAATATCTCCACTTAAATCTCCAGGATGTTCTTTTGTTTCTACTATTTCAGGTAATGTTTGAACAATAGGTTTTAGGTTATTATATAATGGAATTATATTCAATGACATTACAAGTGCCATACTCATTTGCAAAAGTGCATTTTGAAATGATGTATATGCAGAATTAAATGCAAGAAATTGACCTGTCGTTAAACCATTTCCAACTTTAAAAATCACCCATGAAAAGATACAAATCATTGACAATAATGGGAATACACTATTAAAAGTTTTCATAATATTTTGAGTAAATGTTAGTTTTTTATTTAATCTTCTTTGTTGGGCAAATAATTTTGACCAAATATAAAATGCATTAACCTCAGTTCCTGTTATTCTCAATTTAGGAATTCCTGATAAAAATTGATATATCATTCCAGAAATTTTATTATTTAAAGAATTAATTTCTTGATGATATCTTATCCCTATATATCCTATTAAAAAGGTAGTCACAACTAAAATCAATCCTAATAAGGTCCCAATTATAGCCAATCCCACGTTATAATAAAATAAGAGTCCCCAATAAAATAATGAAAATATTGATGAAAGAATTGCTTGAACTGTAACACCTGACATAATTTGTCTTATAGCATCTATTCCCATACTTCGTCGTGCTAATTCACCAGCAGAATAATTCCTAAAAAATGGAACAGGAAGATTTATAAGTCTATCCCATATTGCAGCTTGTAAGGAATAATCGGCTTTTCCTTCTACTCTTAATAAAGCTGTTGCCCTTGTAATTTCAAAAAACAAAGTGGCTAAGGCACAGCTTATTAAAATAAATGCTATTTGGAAAAGTTGTCCCAGTGCAGCTTCAGGTATTATAGTGTCAAATATTATTCCTGTAAATATTGGAGTTAATAATCCTAAAAGAGATCCACAAATACCAATTAAAAATATAATAAAAATCTCTTTTTTAATGTTATAAATTCCGAATTTTAATAAGTCCTTTGCTGTTAATTTTTTTTGAGGGAAGGGTCTATAAAAAGTATATCCAAATGGTTCTAATTCTTGAGAAATTTTTTCATCTACTTTAATATTTTTTTTGTTAATAATATCAATAAGTTCATAAGAAGTTGGAGATTTTGGCAATATTGCAACAGGAGTCTTATTTTTTTTGTAAAAACATAATAGAGGACCACTATCATTTTTCCACCATTCGTCTTTCAGAATAACTTTTCTTGCCTTCACTCCAGAGGCTCTTAAGATGTTTTCTAAATGTGAATTATCTTGTGGATGAGGTTTAATATCAATTTTTAAATAATCTCCCACTATTTTTGTTACTGCTAGTAGAGGATTAGAAATATCTATATCAGTTATTCGTTGTTTTTTCTTTGGAAGTAATACATTTCTTATTGTTGTAAGAGAAATTTCAAATATTTTATGTTTATTTAATATTTTTGTTTTTAATCTCTGAACTTCCTGAAAATTAATTTTTTGAATATTTTTTTGAATAATTTCAACGATATATTTATTGAAATTAATAAATATATCGTTAAAATTTCCTTTTAAAAGTAAAGTTGAAGTAGAAATTGCATCAATTATAGAATCTTCAATTCCTGTTACCCACGTATCTTTCGTAATCGGGAAAATTAATAATTCATTATTAACGGTTATAAAATTAAATAAATCTATTTTTCCTTTTTTAATCCTGATCCATAAAGGATTATTTTTTACTGTAATACTTTTATCTTTATTTAATTCATAATTAAATTTTTCATTAATTTTATCAGTTCCTTTTGGAGTAAGAGTATGAACAAGACTTTTCTCTAATTTTATAATCCATTTATCAACAAGATTTGAAACTTTGCTAGCATCTAATTTGTTAAAAAAATCTTTAATATTTGTTTCATAACATACAGTATTCACACCACCAAGTGCAATAAAAACAATTTGTTGTGCTTTTATTCCAAAGAATGCCTCACCTTCCTTAATCCTACAAACATGATACCTCTCACCAGAAGGTTCTCCTTCTTTTAATTTTACTGCAAATATGTCAACTATACCAGAAGTCACAATCCAGGCTTTATTTTCATCCTTAATTTCTAAGGGCTTATTCCTAGTAAGCTCTCTTTTTATTCCTACTTTAATTAATTCACTTAAATTCACTAAGAACCTCCTGCCTTACATATTAACAAGTTGATAGTATACCCCTTCTTTATTTTTTATTAGTTCTTCATGAGTTCCCCTTTGAACAATTTTACCTCTTTCCAGAACTATTATCTCATCTGCATCTCTGATTGTGCTTAATCTATGAGCAATTATTAAGCATGTACATCCTCTTTTTCTAATGTTTTCTTCTATTATTTTTTCTGTTGTAGGATCCAATGCGCTGGTAGCTTCGTCTAAAATTAAAATAGAAGGATTAATTACTAAAGCTCTTGCTATTTCTAATCTTTGTCGTTGACCTCCACTAAAATTTAAACCTCCTTCTTCTACTTTACTGTCATATCCTCCGGGTCTCTCAGTGATAATATCATGAATACATGCATCTTTTGCTGCTTCAATTATATCTTCTTCAGGTATTGTATCGTCCCACATTGTTATATTTTCTCTCACCGTTCCCTCAAATAAAAATATATCTTGATTCACCACTGCAATCGAATTATTTATAATTTCCCTGGGATATTGGTTTAACTTTTTTCCATCATATAAAATTTCTCCATTCCAAGGTTTATACAATCCTGCCACCAGACTTGCAATAGTAGATTTTCCAGAGCCTGATCCACCTACAAGTGCCACTCTTTGTCCAGGCTTTAAAGTTAAAGTAAAATCTTCTATTAATGGTGGTTCCAATTTATTATATCCAAATGTTATATTTTTCAATTCTAAATAACCATCTAATTTTGTTTTTTTATCTTTTATTTCATTAATTGTTAAGTCTTCATTAAAATTATCATCTTTTTTATATTTCAAGACATCGTCAAGCCTGTTAAAATCACCAATTGTTTCTTGAAATTTCCCTCCTAAATTCATTAAATCGTTTACAGGACTGATAAAACTATTCATAAGGGCTTGAAAAGCAACTAACATACCCATACTCAATTCTCCTTGCATTACTCGAATTCCGCCTATCGTTAAAATGGCAACATTATTTATAGTGCTTAAAAATGTTGGAATAGTAGACAAAATTTGATTTGATTTTCCCATTTCTTGTTGTGCAGTAATAACCTTTGCCTGATATCCAGCCCATGTAGCAAAAAAATCTGAC
>Ga0256842_1002298_pt1 | contig 13896 bp, 11 predicted proteins | sample 4559240metaG_FD_185973 | JGI IMG/M metagenome (GOLD analysis project Ga0256842, IMG submission 185973) | Hydrothermal vent microbial communities from Guaymas Basin, Mexico - 4559-240 | ecosystem: Environmental > Aquatic > Marine > Hydrothermal vents | place: Mexico: Guaymas Basin | collected...
GTAAATCTACATATTTGTTAAATTTTCTATGGAGAGCATTACAATGGCATTCGCATAAACAATTTATATACGTTACATTAGAAAATATAGTTCCAGAAACATTGTTAAGATTGGCTTGTATTAATGAACAAAGAAACGTTTTAGCTAATGCAATGGAATCAAAAGCTGTTCTCAAAGAAGAACTTGTTGGTTCATTAAATAATGTCACAAAGAAATTTTCGCAAAGAGAAAACAGAGTTCAAGTTTTGTATTACGATAGTAGTACGACTATTGATACAATTATCAATGACTTAAGATCAGCTGCACAAGAAAAACCAGATTTAGCAGCTATATATTATGACTACTTAAATGTTATGGCAGTTACTAAAGAAGACAAAAGAGCATTTTTAGGAGAAGTCACTAGAAGACTAAAAGATCTTGCAGTCGAATTACAAGTTCCTGTTATTACTGCTGCACAGTTAAATAGAGCGGCATATGATCTTGATACTGGTAGACAATTGTCTTTGAGTCAAATGGGTGAAGCTATGTTAATAGTAGAGAATAGTGATGTTGTGTTATTAACAGCTAATGAATCCAAAAACAGAAATCCTGATGCTAAAAAAGATGAACAATTTGCAGCATTGAAAATTGGCAAATCCAGATATGCCAAAGAGAAACTATTCACAGTAACGTATAATAGAGAAACTTATACAGTATTGAATATGCAAGACTATATGTTCTAAAGATGATTTATGGTATTCTAGCCTTTCGATTGAACACAACAAAAAATAGTACAATGGGGTTGTAAACATGGGCTTAACTGAAACTCAATGGAGAGCATTACAAGTCAGAAGTGTTGATCCATATTCTTCATACTTTTCTGACAATGTAAACAAACATACTCGAATTGTTAGCGGTGGAGTCGATTGTATTGTCAGTGGATTAAGAGGAACTATAGATACTAACCAACATAATCTATGTAATATTTCAGCAGGTGTATGTATAAAAGATGATGTAATGTTGCAATTTACATCTACCGTAACTGTAGATTCAACTGATACAGATTTTTACGTGGATAATACATTACCTACTGAATCTGGTGTTTATTACGTAGTAGTAAATTATCATTATCAAAAAGTAAAACCTGCTCCGTATGCCAAAATTTTACTATGCAAACCAGATCAATTTGATGAATCTTATCATCTGTTCTTGCATGCTGTAACTATAGACTATTATCCGGCATTAGATGCATATGCTTTCGTTAATATATATGATTACGATCCCGATAATCTTGCAATTCAACGTGTATATCCTCTATTCATTGGACAACTAAAAGGTGTCCCTAATGGATTTGCATCATTAGATGAAACAGCTCATGTACCTCCTGAACAATTATGGATAGACGATAATGACGTTAGTGCTAGAATATTATGGTCGTCACAAAAGATTTCTGATGAATTACATGATCTAGAAATACGTGCTACGACAAGTAGCTTATCTTCAGAATATGATACATATCAAGATTGGTTACAGAATAGCATTTTTCAATGCGTAGTTTGTGATACATTTATCGATACAGATTTAATAGATACTGCCAATACTAATGCTGATATAGATACAGAAAATGGCCAAATTACAGGGTCAGCAGGTCAACAATTTCAAACAGTCAAATTAAACTCTTTTGCTGAGGATATATCACTTGATGCATGCGCTGTATCATTTGAAGGAAGTGGTGATTTTGACGTATATGTGTCAGCTGATGGTGGTCAAAATTGGGAGCAGTTAAATATTAACGAAAACAATATATCCGATAATCATGTATTTATCAATGCTGGTGATGACTTAAGATTGAGATTCATATTTCATTCAAATGGTGTATTATATAAATACGGCATCTTATTTGGACTTGATCCTGAAGTTGATGTAGTAGATACTATTGATGCTAGCAATATGATATCCTGGAATCCACCTGCTACAACGTTAATTGCACAATCTGAATTAGAAGTATCTCGTATTGATATTCCAGCCGGAAGAATTATACAAATTAGGCGTGCAACATTGAGTAGAACTGATGGTCCATTAACAATTGATATCAAATTGCAAATATATAACGAAACAACTCAAACTGTAATTAAAACAATAACAGGTGAGTGGTGGGAAGGAAATATTGTTATAGGTCCGTCTCAAACGATATCATTCAAATTGATAAATGATGGCAATGAAACTATGTCTATATGTACTAATATCACTGGCATTATATCTAATATCTAATTGAGACTATTATGACACAAAATCAAAAAATTTCTATCAAGTATATAGAACCTGAAAAAGTATCTAGTTTAGACGATCTTAAAAATGGCAGATTTAGGCGTTCTCTGATCGTATGTAGATCTCTAGACTTGCCAAATTTAGTACTATCTGATGACGATGTTGTATATCTCACTGATAAAAATCAATTTTGTACGGTAAATGGCGATACGCTTGACAGTAATGTTGTATCATTTGTAACTGATGTCGTTGAGCTTTTCACATTAATGGAAGAAGATATAAACAATAAGTATGTGAATTTACATTATGTACCTAATAACAATATAGCTTCTCTATACATTGATGGAGTTCTCATGTATCAAGGTAGAGACTATACAGTTACTAATACTAAGTTAGATTGGTCTATTGGTGATTTGTCCGATATTTTAGAAATTGACGATACCATATTTGTTTCGTACAGGGTTTAACAAATGACAAAAATACGTGGTCAATTAATATTACACGATAAATTTCGTGGTCTTGATGTCCAAGATAAAAAGTTAATTATAAAACTTTCCAGCGGATTAAAATTTGATCCTAATGGTGCAATCACACTAGATTCTACTGTAGTTACTTCACATGGGACACAAAATATTACAGGTCAAAAGGTATTTTTTGTAGCACCAATATTGGAAGGTGATGTTCTTACTGATAAGAGTATTATTCATAAGCAATATTTAGATGAATACATAGATCGTTATTTTTGGGGAAAGCCGCTATTTACATATAGTCAATGTATTAACGGTCATAATGGTGGTATATTACCTGCAGCTGTATTAACTTTACTGGATAGCACTAACATATGTCAACATAATAACTCTATTATTAGAATTGAATATGTCCATAATGATACTACATATTATTTTGACATTATACTAACGTTAACACCATCCGCATCAAATCATGTTGACATTTCTGACGTTCCTACCGAAGAAGAGCTTGCCAACAGAATAGTCACTGCAATTCAAAATTATAGTAACGATAATAGTACTGCAGCTAACTTTAGCAATAATTCATTTGCAACAGATAATCACGTATTTATACTATATAATGAAGTAGTTGAATTACAAAGTTTAAGAATTTTAGTATCAACATCTATAGATGAATATTGTAACATCGAAAATGCTACTGGTCATAATTTAGGCAAAAAACATGTCAATTTGACCAAATTCGTTTCTTATCCTCTTCAATTAGAAGGCAAAGCAGTTTTATGGAATACATATCAGCTTAAATGGAACATATACGGTGTTGACCATATTGCTGATGAAAATTCACCTGGTGTTATTAAAGTAGGTGACGGCCTTGCTGTAGATAATAATGATAGACTTAAAATCGATACTGGTGATACGCTTACGTTAACGGGAACATCTCCACATAAAAAATTAAACGTAAGTCCAAATATTGCTGGTGACGGTTTAAATTTTGATAATAACCAACTTAGTGTCAATATAGATACTAGTAAAGGTTTAGGCATAGACAACGATAAATTGCAGTTAAAGATAGCTGGTGATTTATTCTTTAGTGAAGAAGGTGAATTAACATATTTCGATATAAATGCTAAAGTACAGGTTGAAACATATACTATCACGATTAACGATTTACAAAGAGGATACTTTGAATTAACGCATAAACCTGTAAATCCTAAAGGTGTCATGATATGCGGTCTTGGTGGTATTCCACATTTAAATAAGAAGACCAATTCTAGTATAGTAGCTGATTACGATATTTGTACTGAATTAGGCTACGAAAAACGAGTTTATATCAAAAATGATAAATCAGTAGGTAATTATACATCATATGGTCTTAGTGAAGAATATCAAGAAGGTGATACAATTGTCATTTATTATCATTACGAGGAATAGCTAAATGAAGGCACTAATTACAAAAACGTTATCCAAAAATACTTTTCTAAAGAAACCAAGTGATGTTGGTCAACCAACTTTACAAAGATTTACATATAATCAAACCGTAAATACATTATCAGCGTTATTTTTGCAACATGTTTATACTATAACAGCAAATACATATAATGACGGATATTTTATATTACCATATCCAGCATCAAGAAACGAAGACATATTCATTTTAGTAGGTGGTGGACCAGTTTTAATTAACAAAACAAATAGTGCTTCAGATATTATTGAATATCATTATACTGTAGTTGATAATCAATATATAGTTTTTAGAAATAACATTACAGTAAACGGACATACAGTAACTGATTTGACAGAAGCTCTTCATGAGAATGATAAAATTATAGTGTATTATTTATACCAGCACAATAATAACGTACTAAATACGTATGCCATACGATTAAATGACACAATTTATGATAACGGTTACTTTCAACTTAAACAGCCTACTAATAAGATTATAGCTATAGTATCAGCTGGTCCATTTCTATCTCAAGATGTTCACTATAAAATTGTTGATGATTGTTTTGTATTTAAAAACAATGTCGTTATAAATGGTCAAACTGTAACTGGTATAGATGAGTGTTTACAAGAATTTGATATTTTAGTACTAATCGAATTTTATGCTTAAAATGGAGAACTAACGTATGATTCTCAAAAAGTTAAGTAAAACAACATACAGAAAATTAACAACAACTATTGATACACATCAAGTAGTTAATACTACACTAACTGGAGAATTCTCAGGATTATTTCCATTTCTTGCTACGGAACAACGCAAAGTAACTCTTGACGAATATAGTGCAGGTAAGTTAAGATTACTACATACACCAATATCCGTACAAGCTGTAACAATTATCAAAGATAATCAAGTATTGATTAATCAGGATGCTAATGCTACAACAGATAATGCAAACTTTAAAGTTGTAAATGACTTAATTGGTTTCAAAAATAACGTTGACTTGTACGGTATAGTTACAAATAACTTGGATGAAGTTGTACAAGCTGATGATTTACTTACTATTGTATATCAATATAGCGTAGAACAAAAATACTATTCTTATACATTTAACATTGACACCACCGCTTATATGAATGGTTATGTCACATTACCAAAAGCAACAGCATTTCCAGAGCATTGTATGGCGTTTATGAATAACGGCAGCATGCTATTAAATGCATATCAAAGCTTCATTACCAATACTCAACCTGATTTTATAATTGTGCATGATAGATTCATATTCAAAAATAATGTAGATGTTGGATATTGTATAACTACTAACTTAAGCGAATTTATTCAAAATGGAGACACAATTACAGTAGTGTTAATATACTAAAATTTCTGAAGGAGAATTAAGCTATGCCTTTAAAAATTACATCAAGATGGTTAGAATTAGATCCATCAGCACCTGATGCGTTAACGGCAGAAAAAATATACTATTCTAGTGGTGAAACAATTGCCGATAAAATTTCAGAAAATAATACTCAAACTACACTATCCAGTCCCAATATAGACTCTTCAGTCCAGGATGGTGATTTTGTTTATATAGGAAGTGACGGTAAATACTATCCAGCTCTAGCAGATGGAACTGATAAACAAAATGTAGTCGGTATGTATGATGCGGATAGTAACACAATCATTACTACTGGTGTAGTTGAAGTATCCGTAACCGCTAACTATGGAGACTGGGTATACTTATCTGATACTAATGCCGGTAAATTACAAACAGCCGAAACTACTGTTAAAATTGGTTTAGCTCTTGGTAATAACAAAGTACTATTAGCCTCTATTTCCAGTGGTAGTGGTGGAAGCGGAATTGGTGATGTTACTAAAGAAGATTTGATTTACTACTTTTTGTTGGAAGACAATCCTTTCAGTAAGAAATATTATGACATCTTTAGAAATGACGACAACATAACACTAGTACAAGGTACTGCTACATTTGACGGTGCTCACACAAAATTTGTCATATCAGATACAAGTACTCAGAATTGCATATTCGAAACTCCAAATGTGCTTGAAGATTCAGATACGTACTATAGATTTCTGGTTCATTTAGAAACAACAGCTAATTATACAGTTGAATATTCAACTGATAATGGTTCAACATGGAACAGTTGTAATGCAGATGAAACAGTATTAGTGTCTACTGGTTTTACATCCTTAAAATTTAAATTTACATTTACCAGTGACGGTGACTTTGATTCGTATGGTGTATTATACAAATATGATTATAACCGATACACATCTTCCGAATCTAGAATGTTTGAAACGTTAACTGTTGATCAAGACTATACTGCACCAAAAGAAATTACTCTTCCAAATGATGCAACATATACCACTGATAACAAAAGTTTAGAAGTATATCTAAATAGAGTAAGACTTATTCCTACAGTGGACTATGAAGAAGTCGACAATAGAACGGTTAGATTTTTAATAGATTTACGAGAAAATGATATAATAGTATTTACTGAAAAATTCAGTTATATCGACGTTAGTGATTCAAACAGAGCAAGATTAGATTACGAACATAATGACCAAGGTCAACATATATTCACAGATTTAACAACGGGTGTCAAATACAGATTAGCCGTAGATAACGGAGACTTAATACTAATCGAACAATAATATTTTTGTTTTTGGAGGATAAAACATGGCAACTGGTGATATAAGAAAATTAATAGATATGATAAAAGACCAAGATGGTCCAGGTTCTGGTTTAGATGCGGACTTATTAAGAGGATTCAGTCCATCAACTACTGCTCAGCCTAACACTATTCCAGTAACTACTGAATCAGGTAAGCTTCATAGTGATTTTGTAGATGTTAGCGGCACTGTTACGAAACCTAACGTATCAGGACCAACATCTTCTAAGTATGGTAAAGATATTACTTTAAATGCTTCTGGATCTGTTACTGCTTTTGCTGATAATGGAGCTGTTATACAGGACTATTATTGGACGTTACCAGATAATACTACCACTACTGGTAATAGTATTACTTATAACATTCCTAATGATGACTCTTTAGTAGGACAAACACTTACCTTTAAATGTTATGCAAAGGATACATTAGGTAACAAATCACAAACAGTAGAACATTCAGTAGAAATAACAGCTGGTGGAGCACCTGATATAGACAATATAGAATGGTCTGAAAGTCCTCCGCATCATGATAACTATAGTTACACTGTAACTATTCATGCTAGTGATCCTGATAATGATTCACTGACTTATTCTGTAACATGTGATGATTCTAATGTAACAATTGAACAGGATACTGGTGATCCAAGTAAGTTTAACATAACTTATCCAGATTACACAAGTGATACTACTGTTACATTTACCTTTACCGTTAGTGATGGGACTTATGAAGTATCTGAACAACAGGTTATAGAAGTTAAGGATAACATTCCTCCAACGATAGACCAGATAGTCTGGGATACCAATCCTCCACATTATTATGGAGAAACACATTATGTTACTATTTATGCTACAGACCCAGAAGGAGCTGATTTAAGTTATGATTTAACGTGTAATGATGAGAATGTAACGATACAACAGGATGGAACTAATTCAAATAAATTCCAGGTAACTTATCCCAACTATACAAGTGATACTACTGTAACTTTTACTTTCCATGTGAGTGATGGAACTGCTGAGACTGCACAAGATCAGAATGTTTTAGTTAAGGCTAATAAACCTCCAGTGATTAATGGATGGACTTGGAGTGGTTCTATTGGGCCAAATGGAGAGCATTATGAGAATCAGAGTTATGACTTAACAATAGATGCAGATGATCCTGAGAATGATACTTTGAGTTATGAAGTTACTTGTGATGATAATAACGTTACGATACAACAAGATGGAACTAATCCTAATGTATTTCATATAACTTATCCTGATTATAGTGCTGATACTAATGTTACTTTTACGATTAGTGTGAGTGATACTGCCAACCACGAAACTACTCAGACTGATGAGGTGCTGGTGAAAATTACTCTTCCAATAGGAGATACTGGAGTGATTGGTAAGAGTTCATTAGAGTATTTAATTATTTCAATTCCAAGCAATACCAGTGATTTTGGAGATTTGACTGCAAGTAGGTTTGGTTTGACAGCAACATCTAATGGAATTAATGACAGAGGAGTATTTGGAGGTGGGTATCATGGTAATATTATAGATTATGTAACTATATCTACTCCAAGTAATGCTCATGACTTCGGAGATTTAACAATAGAAAGGTATAGTTTAGCAGCAACATCTAATGGAACCAATAATAGAGGGGTGTTTGGTGGGGGTGCTCCTTCAACGAACATTATAGACTATATAACCATATCTAATATGGGTAATGCTCATGACTTCGGAGATTTAACAATCAGTAGACCAGGATTAGCAGCAACATCTAATGGAACCAATAATAGAGGGGTGTTTGGTGGAGGATCTTATGGTGCAACTGAATATAGTATCATAGAATATATCACCATCTCTACTTTGGGCAACGCACAAAACTTCGGTAATTTAACTATAGGTAGAGGTCAATGTGGTGCTACTTCCAACGGAATAAATGATAGGGGTATATTTGGTGGAGGTAGAGTAGAGGAAGAAACAATTTACAGAATTAATGTTATAGACTATATAACCATATCTAATATGGGTAATGCTCATGACTTCGGAGATTTAACAATCAGTAGGAGCCATACTGTTGCTACATCTAATGGACCTAATGATAGGGGTGTATTTTGTGGTGGTTATGATAACAGCGAAACTGATTTAAATGTTATAGATTATGTAACCATCTCTAATATGAGTAATGCTCTGGATTTTGGAGATCTGATTGAACCCAATAAGTTTATAGGAGCTACTTCTAATGCTTAACCCAAAAAACACTAAGGAGAACAAAAATATGACAAAAGACATAACATCCCAAAAATCAACCAACATAACTTTACCAGAACAACTTAATCAAATTTTGGACAACATTCCATCAATCTTCTCTCGAGTAGAAACTGCTCTTAAACAACCACTCAAAGTCATTGATGAACAAAAACTTCAGAAAATTGGATCTCGTATAAAAGAACAAAATGAAAAGATATACAACTTCGGTCGCCAAGATTCTCAAACTACTCGTAAGCTGATGACATTACAAATGCTCAATACTGCTGACTCTACTTACAGAATCCTCCGACAAATCCTAGCTCAAATTGAAAGAAAACAACAAGCTATCTCTGAAAATTATGTTAAGTCTAAGAAGGAGCACATAGAACTTCTTGAGCTAAAACAACAATTTGAAGCTGAAGAAGACCCTATTGAAAAGGAAAAGCTAGCTGTTGATATTCAACAGAAGATTGTTAACTTAAGCAACTCTTTTGCTTATTTAGAAGGAGCTCTAAAAGAAGTAGGATTTCTACAAGATTGTTATGAACAGATTAAAAAGAATAAGAACATTCCAGATGACTGGGATGAAGTTGACTTTGAGGAAGCTGAGATTGAAGCTCATATTCGCTCTGCTTTTAGGAATGGAATCAGAGACTTCTTATGTCATGGCAGACTTGGTATGGGAACATGTGAGTATCTAGAGCAATTTGGCATTAGTCCAATTGAAGCTACATTCCACATCCGAAATTACATTGAAGAATGCAATAAGAAGCTACAAGAAGTAGCACAAGCAAGAGACTATTCTAAGTTACCTGATTACAATAACTTTCATGATTTCCTAGACGAAATGGCTAAGCTTTATAAAAATGCTTACAAGAAAGCTTGTAAACGTATTGGTTTAGATGATGAAATTATCAGTAAAGATTTTATTTTAATGTCAGCTAGAAATATGAAAAAGTATAATATGCTTCCTGATAACACTGAAGGAGAAGATAATGGTTAAACTTTTAATAGGAACTCCTGCTTATAACTCTTTAGTTCATACTGATTATTTACATTCTATTATCTCTTATACACAAATTAAAGACGTTCAATTTAGCGTTTTAACGTTAGGAAATGAATCTCTTATAACAAGGGCAAGAAACAAAATATTTTCTGTTTTTGTTAAAAGTGAATTTGATTACTTACTCTTCTTAGATGCTGATATTATGTTTCCTGCTACAGAACTGATTAAGCTATTTAGTCATAATAAAGACTTAATAGGAGCACCTGTTCGTCTAAAAGATCCGAATAGAGTAGTCTTTAACTTTGGAAAAATCTTAGATGACTCTCAAAAACCACTGTTAGAGGTTGATAGAATTGGCAATGCAATTATGCTTATATCCAAGAAATTAGCACTAGACGTTGTTAATTATTGTGAAGAATCTGGCGATTACTATTATAACAATCCTAATTATAGCAGAGGAGATGAGGTTTTATCTGACAAAGATAAAGTCTATGATGTTTTTAAGGTAGGTGTTAAGAATAATGAGTATTTATCTGAAGACTACTGGTTTTGTGCTTTAGCTAGAGAATTGGGTCACAAAATTTTTATAGATGTATCTTGTCAAACAATACACAATGGTGTAGTGTCTTTACCAACAATCAAGGAGGCTTAACGTATGCCATATTTTCTTTATAAACCACAGAATATTTCTAATCTTGGTGGAGTGTTCCCTAATCCACAACCACCTGAAGAATTCACATTAGGTATAACTGAAAGACGTGGGTATTATTTAGGTTATACTGATAATCCTGAGAACATACACAAAATAAAAGACTACTTTGTATGTTGGTTAGATGATGATACAGCGGAAGGTTTCAAACTCTTAGACGTTACACAAATTCCTGAAGATCCTTCAGATCCTGAATCTGCTATGCGAGATTTAACAGATGATGAATTAGCTAAACAGAAGAAAGCTGAAAACTTAGTATTAAAACTTTCTTTCAGACATAAACTGTATAGTCTTAGCAATTTAGATTTGGAAGATATGTTTGCTGATTTAACCAAACGTGTTGAAATGTTAGAAAGATTATGTATCAGAGCCTTTTACTATATCTTTAATGGACAAGACATTCCTCAGGAACTTAAAGATAAGTATCTTCCATTGATTGAAAGTGCTATAAATGCAATTGATACTGAAGGTATACAATTAAGAGTAGACTATGAAGATGTTTCTGCAATATTTGATAAAATCAAAGAACGTGCAGCTACAATTGATAGTCTTGTAAAGACAGAGTATTTAGATAAGAAAGTATCGTAACATTTCATATATGTTTAAATAGATCTTGCTAAAAGGAGAATAACCATGCCAAGATTGGACGAAAGATTTGTCGGTAATAGTGATAAAGTTGACAACTATGATGTGTCAGAAACGACACAGCCACATTCTATTCCTATTACTGACGATTCTGGTAAATTACCTGAAACTTCTATGCCGACAACAATATGGAATATTGAACAACCATCCATTACATCACCTACGGATGGAGAAACTGATTTTACTGGAACTATTACTTCATCACCATTCACGACAACACAAACATTTTGTGGTAATCATGACTTTTCCGATTGGGAAATTGCATCTGACGAAAACTTTACTAACATAGTTGAATCATCCTATCATGACACTACTAATTTGACATCCTATACACCAACTAATCTTGATCCTTCTACTACTTACTATGTAAGAGTTCGTTATAGTTCTGACAATCACATTTCACCATGGAGTGAACAAGTTCAATTTACTACTGCTGCTAACTATATTGAAACACCTACAGTATCTTGTTCAACTGGAGATTCTTTATATCCAACGTTTAACTTAACACCATTTAATACGTTTGGTTATACAGACAATTGGCAGTCTACCGATTGGGAAATTGCGACAGACTCTGACTTTAATAACGTTATTAGGTCGTATACTGAAACTAATCCTGATAATCAAGATACGTGGTCTATAACGGATGATTTATTGAGCATAAATTCTACGTATTATGTAAGAGCTCGATATAATGGTGATCAAGGACATAGTTCTAGTTGGTCTGATCCTTATGTTCTTAATACAGGCTTATACGATATTGAGTATACTATACCGTCTCAAGCTAATGAACAAACCACTATTAATATCCATGTCACACATGATAATAGTCGTGAATTTAATGCTTCACAATATACTTTACATGGCTCTGTCACGGCAGGTACACTAACAATTAGTGATACGAATGCATCTTGGACTTTACCAGACGTTACTGAAGATACTACTGAGTCCATTACTTTATGGGTCACACGTAATTCAGATTCTGCCGAAGTTACAGAGCACCTTACAAAGTCTCTTACTGTTAAAGCTATTACTATGGTTACAGATGATGCTGTCGTCATTTCAGACTTTTCACAATATGATTATGACGACGGTTGGGACATAGCTGCATAAATTTTTAATTTAAAGGAGGCAATTGATGAAATCACTTAAAGGCGGTTGGAAAGAAATTCCAATTCTTTCTGGAACTACTAATACACTTTTAAAGACGTCAACGAAAATTGAAGATAATGAAACTTTAGTACTATTTAACGAAACTGATGGTCAAAAGAAACATCAAATTGATAGTGTTACAGCTATTGGAACCGGTGCAATAATGGCGTTGATTGATAGTGGATATTATAATTATTTCCGTGATGTTATTATTGATTCCAACGGCAATGTATTTGTGTGCGGGTACTCTGATGGGGATCACTATATCGCTAAATTCGATAATGATTTGAATTTAGTGAAACAGTATACGATTAATGGTGGAAATACTGATGATCTTTGGGGTATCACTGTCGATTCCAACAATAACGTATTTGTATGTGGGAGTTCTCATACTGGTAGTAATAATGATCACTACATTGCTAAATTCGATAACGATTTGAATTTAGTGAAACAGTATACGATTGATGGTGGAAGTCATGATTATCTTCACGGTATCACTGTCGATTCCAACAATAACGTATTTGTGTGTGGGTATTCTAATAATGGTAGTAGTTATGATCACTACATTGCTAAATTTGATAACGATTTGAACTTGGTGAAACAGTATACGATTGATAGTGGAAATGCTGATTATCTTTACGATATCACTGTCGATTCCAGCAATAACGTATTTGTGTGTGGGTATTTTTATAATGGTAGTAATTATGATCACTACATCGCTAAATTCGATAACGATTTGAATTTAGTGAAACAATATACGATTGATAGAGGAGATAATGATTATCTTTGGGGTATCACCGTCGATTCCAATGGTAACGTGTTTGTGTGTGGGTATTCTAGTAATGGTAGTAATAATGATCACTACATCGCTAAATTCGATAACGATTTGAATTTAGTGAAACAGATTACGATTGATGGTGGAAATGATAATTATCTTCACGATGTCACTGTCGATTCCAACAATAACGTATTTGTGTGTGGGTATTCTAGTAATGGTAGTAATAGTGATCACTACATCGCTAAATTCGATAACGATTTGAACTTAGTGAAACAGATTACGATTGATGGTGGACATGATGATAATTCTATCGGTATCGCTGTCGATTTCAGTAATAATATATTTGTGTGTGGATGGTCTAAGAATAGTAGTAATTATTATAATCATTTCATTGCCAAATTCGATAACGATTTAAACTATCCAGGCTCTCTTACTGTCGGATCTTTCACTTTCACTTTCACAGATCGGAATTGGAGTCCGACAACTCAATTCTGGTCTGCTACAACCAAATCTTGGAGCGCTACATCTCAAAG
>Ga0256842_1002299_pt1 | contig 13890 bp, 14 predicted proteins | sample 4559240metaG_FD_185973 | JGI IMG/M metagenome (GOLD analysis project Ga0256842, IMG submission 185973) | Hydrothermal vent microbial communities from Guaymas Basin, Mexico - 4559-240 | ecosystem: Environmental > Aquatic > Marine > Hydrothermal vents | place: Mexico: Guaymas Basin | collected...
CAGGAAGGCCTGGACCTGTTTTAATAGATTTTCCTAAAGACGTTCAAGTTGCAGAGACGGAGTTCTCATATCCTGAGACAATTCATCTAAGAGGATATAACCCTACATATCACGGTAATTTAAAACAGATAAAAAAGGTGGCAACTGCTATAGCTAAGGCTAAAAAGCCTCTTTTGTATGTGGGTGGCGGTGTTATTATGTCCGATGCCCACGAAGAAGTAAAAAAGCTTGCACAAAGGCTAAAAATTCCCGTATTTACTACTTTGATGGGCATAGGCGCATATCCAGAAGACGATGATTTAAGTCTTGGTATGGCAGGAATGCATGGAACATACAGGGCTAATATGGCAATTCAGTATTGCGATTTGCTAATTTCCGTTGGTGCAAGATTTGATGATAGGATTACAGGTAAGGTAACGGAGTTTGCGCCAAATGCCAAGGTTGTTCATATTGATATTGACCCGACAAGTATTAGTAAAAATATACAAGTTGATTATCCGCTTGTAGGCGATGCCAAGCTTGTTTTAAAAGAGATGTTGCCTATGTTTGACGAATATAATAGCGTAAATTGGGATGATGTTAGGGCTCCTTGGTTAAAACAGATAGAAAAATGGAAGAACGAGCATAAATTGGCGTATAATCAAGATGAAGAGCAGATTTTGCCTCAGTACGTTATTGAAAAACTTGCTGAAATAACGAAGGATGATGACCCTATAATATCTACAGAAGTTGGTCAGCATCAAATGTGGGTTGCTCAGTTTTATACATTTAAAAAACCAAGAAGACTGTTGACTTCCGGCGGTTTGGGAACTATGGGCTTTGGTTTTCCTGCTGGTATTGGCGCTCAATTTGCCCACCCTGATAAACCTGTGTATGTATTTGCAGGAGACGGCAGTTTTCAGATGAACGAACAGGAGCTTGCAACTCTCATTGCATACGATAAGCCTGTTAAAGTTATAATACTGAATAACGGTTTCTTGGGAATGGTCAGACAATGGCAGGATTTATTCTACGGAAAACGATATGCTGCTACAAATATAGAAGTTCAGCCGAGTTTTGTAAAGCTTGCTGATAGTTACGGCATAAAGGCAAAAAGAATTACCAAAAAGTCGGAAGTTGAAGATGCTTTGCTTGAAATGAGAGAGCATAAAGGTCCATACATTCTTGATGTGGTAATAGCAAGAGAAGAAAATGTTTATCCTATGGTGCCGGCAGGCGCTCCTATTAACAATATGCTGTTGACTTAATACGGATAAGGAGTTTATGAAATGAAGAGAATCTTTTCCATTATTGTAGAAAACGAATCGGGAGTGCTTTCAAGGGTTGCAAATCTATTTTCAGCAAGAGGCTATAACATAGAAAGCTTAAATGTTGCTCCAATAAATGAATCCAATCTTTCGAGAATGACTATAGTTACCGAAGGCGACGAAACGGTGCTTGAGCAGATAGGTAAACAGCTCAATAAACTGATAGATGTTATCAAGGTAACAGAATATGGTGATGTGCCGTTTGTTGAAAGGGAGATGGCTTTAATTAAGATGCATACCGATTTGGGCACGAGAGCTGAAGTGTTGAGAATTATAGATATTTTTAGAGGCAAGGTTGTTGATGTTTCACCAGATTCTTATACGGTTGAAGTTACAGGCGATTCGAACAAGATAGATGCCATATTGAGTCTACTTGAGCCACTCGGCATAAAAGAACTTGCAAGAACGGGAAAAGTGTCTATGATAAGAGAGAAGAAAAAGTAGGAGGAAGTATTTAGATGGCTTTAAACGTTTATTATGAAAAGGATGCGGATTTATCTTTGATAAAATCCAAGAAGGTTGCGATAATTGGTTACGGTTCTCAAGGATATGCCCATTCAAACAATCTTAAAGATTCCGGTTGCGATGTAGTAGTCGGTTTAAGGAAGGGTTCTAAATCTTGGGAAAAGGCTGAAAAAGCCGGACTTAAGGTTATGGAGACCCATGAAGCTGCAAAATGGGCTAATGTTATAATGATTTTAACGCCTGACGAAAAACAGGCAGATATATTTAAGGAGTCGATAGAGCCTTATTTGGAAGACGGCGACACTATAGCATTTGGGCATGGTTTTAATATACACTATGGACAGATTGCTCCTAAGGATACTATAAATATAATGATGATAGCGCCAAAGGGTCCGGGACATTTGGTTAGAAGAGAATACGAAAAAGGCAGAGGCGTTCCTATGCTGATTGCTGTTGCAAATGATTATTCAGGCAATACAAAACAGTTGGCGTTGAGTTATGCTGCTGCAAACGGCGGAGCAAGGGCAGGAGTTATAGAAACAACATTTAAAGATGAAACCGAAACAGACCTGTTTGGTGAGCAGACCGTCTTGTGCGGCGGTGTAACAGCGCTTGTAAAAGCAGGGTTTGAAACGCTTGTTGAAGCAGGATATCCTGAAGAGATGGCATATTTTGAAACCTTCCACGAACTTAAGCTTATAGTTGATTTGATGTATGAAGGCGGAATCTACGATATGAGATATTCTATTTCAAACACTGCTAAGTACGGAGATATTACAAGAGGCCCAAGAATTATCGATGAAGATGTTAAAAAGAGAATGAAAGAGGTTTTGGATGAAATCCAGAGTGGAAGTTTTGCCAAAGAATGGATTTTAGAAAACAAATCCAACAGACCTGTATTTAATGCGCTACTTAAAAAAGACCAGTCTCATCCAATAGAGATAGTGGGAAAGAAATTGAGAGCTATGATGCCTTGGATTGCAGAATCTAAAGCAATTGATGAGGATAAGAATTAAATGAAAACGAATGAAAACGATTTTATTGCCAAAGAAGGCATACCGTTTATTGTAGGAGGCTTTGCCTCCTCTTTATTATTATATAAACATTCCAAGCCATTATCGGCTTTGTCTTTTACATTTGGAGCTTTTAGTACCTTTTTCTTTAGAAACCCAAAAAGAGATACTCCGATTATGAAGCATGCTCTTGTTAGTCCTGCAGATGGCATAGTAATATCCAAAGAAGATGCGTATGAGCGATATTTTTTTAAAGAGAAAGTAAAAAGAATCAGTATTTTTATGTCTGTTTTTAATGTGCATGTGAATAGGTCGCCTATTAACGGAAAAATAATAGATGTTGTTTATAATAAAGGAAAATATCTGCCGGCATATAGAGAAAAGGCTTCTATGGATAATGAGCAAAATGCTCTACTTATTGAAGGAAGAAGTGGAAGAAGAATTGTTGTCGTTCAGATTGCGGGTTTGATTGCAAGAAGGATAGTTTGCTATAAAAAGCCGCAGGATGATGTGTCAAAGGGTGAAATTATAGGGCTTATTAGATTTGGTTCAAGACTTGATGTTTATGTTAGGGATGAGATTGACGAATTTGTAAATTTAAACGAAAAGGTAGTTGCAGGAGAAACAATTCTGGGTGTTTTTAGATGAAAAATAATAGGAATAACAGGGCTGTATATATATTGCCAAACCTTTTTACAACAGCTAACATAGTTGCTGGCTTTTATAGTATACTTGCTGCTCACAACGGTAATTTTCTTTTAAGTGCATGGGCTATAATATTTGCTGTGTTGTTTGATAATTTAGACGGCAAGGTTGCACGTTTAACGCATACGGAGAGTCAATTTGGCGTAGAATACGATTCCTTAAGTGATTTAATTAGTTTTGGTGTTGCGCCTTCTTTTTTAGTATATACTTTTGTTTTAAATGATTTTGGGCGTCTGGGTATTATAGCTTCATTTTTATTTTTATTAACAGGCGCTTTAAGGCTTGCACGATTTAACGTACAAAATTCTCATCGAGACAGTTTTATAGGCTTACCTATACCGGGTGGAGCTGCTGTTATTGCAAGTTTAATTATTGTATCTATGAGATACGGTATAGATTCTCATAAGTATGATGTTTTCTTTCTTGTTATGACCTATATTTTAGCTTTTTTAATGATTAGCACGGTAAAGTTTAGAAGTTTAAAAAGCAAGGGAACAACGGAAAAAATATCTATCAGAACATTTGCTTTAATTATCCTATTTTTATCTTTGCTTGTTTTTAAGCCTTATATCTTTATACCTGCAATAGCTATTATATATATGATTTCTGGTCCTGTTGAATATTTATATAAAGTATTGATAAGAATTAAGGGGGGTGTGGCTTATGAGCGAAAGAAAAATAATCATATTTGATACAACATTGAGAGACGGTGAGCAGTCGCCTGGCGCAAGTATGAACACGGAAGAAAAACTTGCCATAGCAAAACAGCTTGAATTGTTGGGGGTAGATGTTATAGAAGCTGGGTTTGCAGCGGCATCACCTGGTGATTTAGAAGCTATATCAAAGGTTGCCCAAGAGGTAAAAAAACCAATAATAACATCGCTTGCAAGAGCGGTTAAAGGCGATATTGAAGCGGCTGCAAAAGCGCTTGAAAAAGCAGAAAGAAAAAGAATTCATACATTTATTGCAACAAGTCCAATACATGTTGAGAAAAAATTAAAAATGAGCTACGATGCAGTTGTGGATGCTGCTGTGGATGCCGTTAAATTAGCAAGAAATTATTCAGACGACGTTGAGTTTTCTGCAGAAGATGCAACAAGAAGTGACTGGGATTATTTGTGTAGAATTTTTGAGAAGGTTATAGATGCTGGAGCTTCTACAATAAATGTTCCCGATACTGTAGGCTATACTACACCACAGGAGTATTATGAGTTGATACAGTATCTTATGAACAAAATACCTAACATAGATAAAGCCGTAATTAGCGTTCATTGTCATAACGATTTGGGTATGGCTGTTGCAAATTCCCTATCGGCTGTATTGGCTGGTGCTAATCAGGTTGAATGCACTATTAACGGTCTTGGAGAAAGAGCTGGTAATGCCGCTTTGGAAGAGATAGTTATGGCGCTTAAGGTTAGAGGGGATTTTTATAAGGATTGTAAGACAGATATAAATACTCAAGAGATTTACAAAGCAAGTAGATTGGTAAGCAAGTTAACAGGTATAAGGGTTCAAAGGAATAAAGCTATAGTAGGTAAAAACGCATTTGCTCACGAAGCTGGTATTCATCAAGATGGCGTTATTAAAGAAAAGAGAACGTATGAGATAATGAAGCCGGAAGATATAGGCATTGAAACCAATAAGCTTGTGCTAGGTAAACACTCAGGAAAGCACGGACTTGAAGAGCGCTTGAAAGAGCTTGGTTATAATTTATCCAAAGAACAGATAGGTGTTGTATTCGAAGGGTTTAAAGAGCTTGCCGATAAAAAGAAAGAAGTTTATGATGAAGATTTAATGGCATTGATAGAAGACCAATTTAAGCTTACGCCTCAGGTTTATGAGCTTGTATCGCTTCAAGTTATATCGGGCAATGCAGCATCGCCTACTGCTACATTGAAATTGGTTAAAAACGGTGAAGAATTTGAAGATGCGGCATTGGGTGATGGACCTGTTGATGCCACATTTAAGGCGCTTGAAAGGATTACCTATGTTAAGGGTAAGTTGATGCATTACGATATTCAGGCTCTAACGGAAGGAAAAGACGCTGTAGGTGAGGTTTCGGTCAAGGTGTATTTCCCTGATTTGGATAAGTCTATCTTGGGAAGAGGAACGTCAACAGATATTGTAGAAGCGTCTGCAAAAGCTTATCTTGATGCTATAAACAAAGCTTTGATGTTGATGTAGATGGAAGATAAAAGAAAAACTTGTGCAGTGTGCGCATGGAGAGCTAACTGTAAAAGGCGGTTTTCCTTAGGAGACGGCGCAGCTCTCCATTGCCCAGATTTTGTATTTGATGTGTCTTTGAAAAAAGATAAGGATAAAAAGGAGGAAAAAGATAGAGATAAATAAATTTATACTAAAGCAAGCTTTTGAGCTTGCAAAGAGTGTGGAACATACATCTGTGCTTTTTTATTATAGGGATGTGGAAGGATATGCTTTTGATGAAGAATTTGTGAATAATAACATAAAAAAGATAATAGTGCTTCAAGAAGATGAAAAGGATGAAAAAACTATAGAAAAGATAAAATCTGTAGGTAGTATCGTTTTTTCGCCTTCTGTAACATTTAATCGTATAAATAAGATAAAAATAGCGCTAATGATGTGTGTATCGTCTGGTATAATATCAAAAGAAGAGAATATGATAGCCTTAACAGGTGTGGGTGATACGATAGATACGGCTATTTTTATAGATATATCCAAAGAAAAGGAACTGTTAAGCTTTAAGGGCGATATAGATTTGGGAAAATCTGTTAAACCAGAGGTATTTGAAAGGGTTTTGCGTGTCGCTTTAGAGCTTGCCAATCAGGGAAGAGAAGGAAAAAGTGTTGGCGGCATATTTGTTTTGGGCGACAAAGAGCAGATACTTGAAAATACGAAACAGATGATATTTAATCCTTTTAAAGGATATGAGCCTGATGAAAGAAATATTCTAAAGGCGAATCTTGATGATACGTTAAAAGAATTTAGTTTACTTGACGGAGCAATTATTATAAATTCAGATGGTGTTGTGGAAGCTGCCGGAGCTTATATATCGGTATCTTCATCTATATCTGAAGATTTACCAAAAGGGCTTGGGGCAAGACATATGGCAGCGGCAGCTATTACATCCATAGCTAATGCTGTAAGTATAGTTGTCTCGGAATCTACAGGCGATGTTACTATATTTAAAAACGGCTCTATTGTAACAAGAATAGAGAAAGCTATTTAGAAGGAGTTTTTGCTTAAAGATGATTTTATTAGATGGAAAGGCTTTGTCTAAAAAGATAAGAGAAGGTATAAAAAGAAAGGTTGTTGAATTAAAACAAAGTGGTATTATACCGGGACTTGCTGTTATACTTATCGGAGATAATCCTGCAAGTCAGCTGTATGTAAATATGAAAACAAAGGCGTGTGAAGATGTTGGCATATATTCTATTAATCACAGAATGCCAGCTGAAATATCCGAAGATGAGCTTATTAGTGTTATTAAAATGCTTAATGATAACCCTATGGTGCACGGTATTTTGGTTCAGCTACCATTACCTAAGCATATAGATGAAGAAAGGGTTATAGAATCCATTGATTATAAAAAAGATATTGATGGATTTCATCCGTACAATGTTGGAAGACTTGTGAGAGGATATCCGCTCTACTATTCTTGTACGCCTTATGGTATAATGAAATTGTTTGAAGAATATAATATAGAACTTGAAGGTAAAGACGCCGTGATTGTGGGTGCTGGTAACATAACGGGTAAGCCGATGGCTTCTATGCTTTTAAATGCTAATGCTACGGTGCAAATGTGCCATATATATACTAAAGATTTAAAAGATAAAACAATAAATGCCGACATAGTAATATCAGCAGTAGGAAAGCCAAATCTTATAACAGAAGATATGGTTAAAGAGGGAAGCATAGTTGTTGATGTGGGTATTAGTAGAGTAGGTGATAAGGTTGTTGGTGATGTTGATTTTGAAAATGTATCTAAAAAATCATCTTATATAACGCCTGTTCCCGGCGGAGTAGGCCCAATGACAATAGCCATGCTTCTTTCTAACACCATTAAGGCTGTTGAAGTAAATAAAGGTTTGTAGACTTAAAATACTTTTAGCTAAATTAACCATTAAAGGTGTAACCATGGAATTAGATAAAAAAATCAAGCAGGATATCGGTATGATTGTTGAATCTTTAGGATTAAAGGTTTATGATATAGAGTATACGGCTTCTAAAATATCTATATTTATCGAAAGAGAGGATGGCAACGTATCTATTAAAGATTGTGAAGAAGTTAGCAAAAATGTTAGTGTTATGTTGGATGTGAACGACCCAATAAATCATCCCTATACCCTTGAAGTGTCAAGTCCAGGCATCAATAGACGCTTGAGAAAAAGGGAGCACTTTCTTAAAGCTATAGGAAAAAAGTGTTACGTTCGTACACATAGAGCCGTTGATTTAAATAAAGTTTTTAGGGGTATATTGGAGTCCTATAATGATAACAGCATTGTTGTAAAGACGGATAATGGCAATATTGAGATAGAGTTGAGTAATATTAAAAAAGCAAGAGTTGATGAAATTTAGGAGGGTGTAATGAGCGAAATTTTTGATATAGCAAAACAGATATCAAAGGAGCACGACATACCATTGGAGCGGGTGTTGATGTCTCTATCGGATGCCATGAAGATGGCAATCTTGAGAAAATATGGAGAAGAGACGAAAATAAGGGTTGATGTGGATATAGATAATGAAGTGTTTGACGTTTTTGTAGCAAAGAAGGTGTCAAAAAATCCCAAAAATGAAAATGAGATATCTTTAGCCGAAGCCAGGGAGATTGATAGCAGTGCTAAAATAGGAGATATTGTTGAAGAAAAAATAGATGCAAAAAATTTAGGTAGAATAGCTGTAACATCAATCAAGAACGTTATTGCTAAATTGTTTAGGGATGTTGAGAAGCATTCTGCATATGAAGAGTATAAAAATTATATAGGCAAAATAATAGTGGGAGAGGTTTGGAGTATAGGTGCTTATAACGATGTAATTGTTGATTTTAAAAATGCCATTGGAATATTGCCCAAAAAAGAGCAGGGTATAAACGATAAATATATAGTTGGAGAAAATGTTAGGGCTTATGTTCTTGATGTTTTGGAAGAGTCAAAGGGTGTGAAATTGATTTTGTCAAGAACCCATCCTGGTTTTGTGAAGGAGTTGTTTAAAAAAGAAGTGCCTGAAGTTAAGGATAATAGTGTTGAAATAAAAGCCGTTGCAAGAGAGCCGTCAAGAAGAACAAAGGTTGCAGTATATTCTAAGGATTCTCGCATAGACCCGATAGGAACCTGTGTAGGTTCAAAGGGTGTTAGAATTGCTGCCATAGTTAAAGAGCTTGGCGACGAAAAGATAGACGTTATAAAGTGGAGTGCGAATCCTTCCATCTATATAAGAAACGCTATGTCGCCTGCAAAGGTGATTTCTGTTGATATAGATGAAGATTTGAAAAGGGCAAAGGTTTATGTTGAAGATGAAGAATATTCAATGGCTATAGGAAAAGCCGGCGTAAATGCAAAATTGGCTGCAAAATTAACCGGTTATAATATAGATATTATAAAAAATTCTGATAAAATAGACGGTGTTGAGGTTGGCGAAGTTTTTTCGGCTGATAGCGATGTTTCTGTTTGATTTTTGTGGAGGTTGCAGATGGGAAAGAAGATGAGAGTTTATGAGATAGCAAGAAAATTGAACACTAAGAGCAGTGTTGTAATAAAAAAACTTAACGATATGAATATAGAAGCAAAGAGTAATTTTAGCGGTATTGAAGAAGATGTTGCGGAAAAATTTATAGAAGAATGGAATAGAGAAAAGAGAGAGCATTTAAAAAAGATTAAAGAACAAAAAAAGAAAAAACAATCAAAACAACCTGAAGAGCAAAAAGAAAAAACTAAACAAAAAAAAGAAGAAAATCCAAAGCCAGAAAAAAAAGAACAAAAACATAAAGACGAACATAAAAAACCAAGAGGCAGATTTAGAAAAGAAGAATTCATAGAATCTGTAACTCCACAAAAATTAAAGGGAAGAAAAAAATATAAAAAAGCCGATAAAACCCAAAATGAAGAGCAGGAAGATAGCAATGCGGTAAATTTTAAAGAAGGGATGACGGTTTTTGAGTTTTCCAATAATGTAGGTGTGGATTTCTCCGATGTTTTGTCGAAATTATTCCAACTTGGCATTATGGCAAGAAAAAACGATGTCATAAGCCTTGATGCGGCAAAGATTATAGCTGAAGAGTATGGTTTTGAAATAAATGAAGAGAATATTAAGAAAGATAATGTTGTAGAAGAATTGATGGATATAGACGATAATCCAGAAGATTTACAGGAAAGACCGCCCATTGTTACCGTTATGGGGCATGTTGACCATGGCAAAACATCAATCCTTGACGCTATTAAAAAGACAAACGTTGCGCAAAGAGAAGCAGGCGGTATTACACAACATACAGCTGCATATTCTGTTAAGATAAACGATAGATATATAACATTTTTAGATACACCAGGACACGAAGCCTTTACGAATATGAGAGCGCGCGGCGCTCAAATCACGGATATTGTCGTTTTGGTGGTTGCTGCAGACGACGGCGTTATGCCGCAAACGGTTGAAGCTATAAACCATGCAAAGGCTGCTGAAGTTCCTGTTGTTGTTGCTGTTAATAAAATAGACAAACCCAACGCCAACCCTGATAAAGTAAAACAAGAACTTGCTAATTACAACATAGTTCCCGAAGAGTGGGGCGGTGAAAACATATTTGTAAACGTTAGTGCCAAAAAGAAGATAGGTATAGACGAACTGCTTGAAAGTATTCTGCTTCAGGCTGATGTTATGGAGTTAAAGGCGAATCCTAATAAGCGTGCCAAGGCTATTGTGGTAGAAGCAAAGCTCGATAAAAATAGAGGAGCCGTAGCAACGGTTGTTGTAAAGGAAGGAACGCTTAAACAGGGTGATGCTTTTATTGTTGGAGCGCACTTTGGTAAGGTTAGAGCTTTGAACGATGATAAAGGAAAAAAGATAAAAAAGGTTGGACCATCTTTTGCAGCTGAGATAATCGGTTTGCATGGCGTACCTGAAGCAGGCGATACTTTAATAGCTGTAAAAAGCGAACAGATAGCAAAGGATATTGCTCAGTCAAGACAGGAAGAATTGAAAAAAGCTATGCTTAACAAAAAAGGCATTAGCCTTGAGAATATATTTGAAAAGATAGAAGGCGGCGAAATAAAAGAATTGCCCATTATATTAAAAACCGATGTCTTTGGTTCTATTGAAGCTATATCGTCGGCTTTAGCAAAACTCTCTACCGATGAAGTTACGGTCAATATTATACACTCAGCAGTAGGTGCTATCACTAAAACGGATGTTGACTTGGCAAGGGCATCCGATGCAATTATAATAGGATTTAATGTAAGACCTACTCAGGAAGCCCTTAAATTATCAAAGGATTTCAATCTGGATATAAGAACATATAAAGTAATATACGATATAATAGAAGATATTAAAAAATCTCTTTCTGGATTGCTATCGCCTGAAGAAAAGGAAGAAATTTTAGGAAGAGTTGAGATAAGGGATACCTTTAAAGTTCCAAAAATCGGTATTGTTGCAGGATGTTATGTTACCTATGGAAAGATTACGAGAAATTCACTCATAAGAATATTAAGAGATGGTGTGATAATTCATGAAGGTAAAATATCATCCTTGAAACGCTTTAAGGATGATGTTAATGAAGTTCAGCAAGGTTATGAGTGTGGTGTAGGTATAGAAGGTTTCAATGACATAAAACCCGGTGATAACATAGAAGCTTATGAAATAGTAAAGGTTGAAAGGGAGCTATAATATTTGGTCGTTGGTATAATGGAAATAGACTTTAAAATATTTAATACCCGTTCCTTAAAGGATAAAAGGAGAGTGGTTAAGAGTTTGATAGATAAAACCAAAAACTTGTTTAATGTCTCTATTTCTGAAGTGGATAACAACGATATGATAAACTATTCAACTGTTGGATTGGCTTGCGTATCTAATAGTAGTCGTTTTGTTGAGTCTTTGATGGACAAAATCTTGGAGTTTTATGATGGTAATTACGATATAGAGATTGTTTCTGCAAGAAAGGAACTGTTATGATGAGAAGAAATAATCCCTACAAAAGAAAGGATAGGGTTGCAAGCGAATTAAGAAAGGCTATTTCCTATATAATAGAATTTGAAATGGGCGATAATAGATTAAAAGAAGTAACCCTAACCGATGTTGTGGTTTCAGATGATTTAAGGCATGCGAATGTGTTTTTTGGCTCAAGCTTAATTCCCGATGAGGATAAAGATAATGTATTACTGCTTTTAAATAAGGCAAAGAGCTTTATAAAAAAGAATTTGGGTGGCAAGGTTAGATTAAAATATATGCCTGAGTTGCATTTTATGTATGACGATTCCATAGATTATGGATTTAAAATAGACAAATTGTTAAAGGACATTAAAGAAGATGAATGAATTATTTCAAAAGATAGGCGATATTGTAAATAAAAACTCTAAATTTCTTATTGTTGCGCATAAAAATCCAGACGGAGACGCAATTGGTTCATCCTTGGCGTTTTATAGTGTTCTGAAAGAAATGGGGAAAGTGGTATATGTGGAAAATCCCACAGATGTTCCGTCTTTGTATAAGTTTTTGGATGATTATGATAAGATAGAGCCAATAAGTAACAATAAAGATGTTGATGTTGTCATAGCTGTTGACACTGCAGAGATTGATAGATGTGGTATAGATAAAAATTATGCAAAAGACAAGGTGTTTATCAATATAGACCACCACAAAACCAACACAATGTTTGCCAAAATAAATTTAATAGATTCAAATGCTGCAGCTGTCGGTTGTATATTATGGGATTTGTTTGTATATAATAAATTTCCTATATCTAAAAAAACAGCCTTGTATCTTTATGTCAGCATAATGACCGATACAGGTTCTTTTAGGTATGCATCGACATCACCAAAGACTATGAGAATAGCTGCTGATTTAATTGAAAAGGGTGTGAATCCATGGTTTGCGGCGTACAATATCTATGAATCAAGAAAATTAAAAACGCTTAAATTGCTTGGGCTTGTGCTGAATACGCTTGAAACCTACTATGATGGTAAGCTTGCCATAGAGTATGTAACACAAGATATGTTTAAAAAAACCGATACATATATAGAAAATACGGAAGGGTTTGTTAATTTTGCCCGTAGCGTAAGAGGGGCAGAAGTCGGTGTCCTTTTAAGAGAGGATGAGCCAAATTACTTTAAAATTAGTATGCGTTCCAAAGATAAAGTTGATGTTAGCAAGGCTGCTGCTTTAGTATTTGGCGGTGGTGGACATAAGAATGCCGCAGGTGGTCAAATTAAAGGCACTTTAGGAGAAGTTAGAGAAAAAATTATAGAGGCTTTTTCTTTTCTTGCTTAATGGAATGCAAAACTGCATAATTTTGGTAGATAAACCATCCGGTATAACATCCTATGATGTTATAAGAAAACTTCAAAAGATAACAGGAATCAAAAAAATAGGTCATGCCGGTGTTTTGGATAAATCAGCAAGCGGTCTTTTGGTCTGCGCAACAGGAAGAGCAACCAAGATTCTATCTTTGTTTGAAGATGGATATAAAATTTACACTGCTGACATAGTCCTTGGTATAAAAACAGATACATACGACTTGGAAGGAAAAGTTGTAGCAAAAAACGATAATATTTCTGTGTCTATTGATGAAATCAAAAATGTTTTAACAAAGTTTCAAGGAGAGATAGAGCAAACAACTCCCATGTATTCAAATGTTAAAGTTGATGGAAAAAAGCTCTATCAATATGCTCTAAAGAATCAAGATATAGAGCCGCCAAAAAGGAAAGTATTCATCTACGGAATAGAGATTGTCGGTTTTGAAGATAATATATTAAGTGTGATGGTTAAATGCTCAAAGGGTACATATATTAGGGCTTTGGCTAACGATATAGGTGAAAAATTGGGTGTTTTTGGGTGTGTAAAATCTCTAAAAAGAATCTTTAGTTATCCATTTAGTATAGATAGTGCAAATAATCTTGATAATATTGAGTGTTTAAGTATAAACGAAGCTTTAAATTTTCTTCCGTCGGTGAGAATTGATGACGATATAAAAACAAAGGTAAGAAACGGTGTTGTGTTCAATAAAATATTTGATATAGGGAATCTGAAGAGCGGTATCTACAGAATCTTGGATAAAAACGATAAATTATTAGCCGTCATTGAAAAAGAAAAATCAAAAACTAAATATAAATTTATCAATATAAATTAAGGATAAACAAAAGCAACCGCTTGCTTTAATATAGATACAAGCGGTTGCAAAAAATTTAATCTATTTTGTATTCAGATACAGCTTTTCCTATCTC
>Ga0256842_1002300_pt1 | contig 13888 bp, 12 predicted proteins | sample 4559240metaG_FD_185973 | JGI IMG/M metagenome (GOLD analysis project Ga0256842, IMG submission 185973) | Hydrothermal vent microbial communities from Guaymas Basin, Mexico - 4559-240 | ecosystem: Environmental > Aquatic > Marine > Hydrothermal vents | place: Mexico: Guaymas Basin | collected...
AACAGACAAGATGGTAAGAGTTGGATTAACATTTAAAAACAAGGATGCATGTGTATCAGGTAGAATTGAATATGATTTTGCAAATAAAGGAAATGCGGGAGACTCTACAAGATTAAGAAGAGCATATATCAATTACGGATATGACAATTTTAACATCTTAGCCGGTCAGGAGTGGGGAGTTGAAGAATTTCACACATTCTCCACAAACTGGAAAGCTATAGCAGGTTTTAACGGCAATGCAAACAGATACCCTCAGGTTAGATTTAGTTATAACTTTGACCTTGGCGAAACAGATTTAAACTTTAACTTAGCATTGGAAGATACGGATTGGACTAATAATACTGTTATCAAAAGAAGATTTCCTGCCATAGCTGCAAAACTTGCTACAAAAATTAATACTGGTTTTGGAAAGCCAGCAAGAGTTTACAGTTTTATTACAGCAACGCCTGTTAAAATTGAACTAAATGATAAAAATGACGATAAAACACCTGTAGTATTCGGTGCAGGATTTAACCTACCTGTATCTATGGTAGAGTTACAGGCTGAATATATCTACTCAAAGGGTGCTACAAAATTTGCAGGACTAACAAGCAAAACGCCAACTTCATACTATGTGAAAGCAAATGGAGATATAGAAGCTGTAAAATCCTCAGCTTGGAATATTGAAGCTAAGGTTAAACCTATGCCAAAGATGTGGTTGGCTGCAGGATTTGACTATGTAAAATTCAAAGATACTATGGAATATGCAAACGATCCTAAGGTTGAAACAATTTTTGCAAATATTGGCTACAAAACCACAAAATACACAGTTGTTTCTTTAGAGTGGATACACGCAAAAGCTAAACATTTTTACAAAGATGACGATACAGCAAAGGGAAATTCTGTATTCTTTAGATATGATTACAAATTTTAATCATACTTAAGACTTCCGACGGGCGGCTCTTCTAAGCCGTCCGCATTTTTATCTTGCCAACAAAGTCGTTAAAGGCTCAAAAAAGGCTATAATAAATAAATCGAGAATCATAATTATTAAAAACGGAAAGACTGATTTAGCTATTTTTGTTATTTTACTTTCCGCTATAGCAGAAGATACTATGATACATATACCCAAAGGTGGCGTTAACATACCTATCGCAAGGTTAGTAACAATCATAACGCCTGCTGTTAAAGGATTCATTCCAATATGAGCTAAGATAGGAGCAACAACAGGAACAAACAGGACCAAAGATGCCGTGGTTTCAACAAACGTTCCCATAATAAGCAAAAAAAGATTGACAAGCAAAATTAAAACAATTTTATTGTCGGCAAATCCAACAAAAACCCTTTCAAGCATTCCTTGAACATTATTCATTGAAAGATACCAAGAAAACACCGTAGCTACCGATATTATGATAAGTATAACTGCGCTTGTTATGACACTGCTTATAGCGGCTTCATATAGTTTTTTTAATGTAATCTCTTTATACACAAAAACTCCAACCAAAAATGAGTACAAAACGGCACATGCCGCAGATTCGGTTGCCGTAAAAATTCCGCCCAATATTCCACCTACAACAATAATAGGCGTTCCTAATGCCCAGATGGACTCTTTAAGTGCATATTTAAATTTTTCAAAGTCAAAACTGCTATGCAAACCCTGTATGTTTTTCGAATAAATAATGGCAACAAGAGAAAGCGATATGCCTATTAAAATACCTGGCAATATTCCGGCAATAAAAAGTTTTCCTATAGATACGCCAGTTATAAAACCGTATATTATCATAGGTATGCTCGGCGGAATAATAACACCTATCGAGCCACCACTTGCAACAACGCTTGCTGCAAAATCGCCGTTATAACCCTTTTGTTTCATGGATGGTATAAGGATAGAGCCGATAGCTGCTGTGTCTGCTGCAGCTGAGCCACTAACTCCAGCAAACAGCATACTCGACAATATTGCAGATATTGCTAAGCCTCCCCTTAAATGTCCTACCATAGATTCTGCCAAATTAACTATTCTTTTTGATAAACCACCGCTATCCATTAAATTGCCGGCAAACATAAACAAAGGAACGGCAAGTAGCATATACACATTGACGCCGTCAAACATCCTTTGCGGTATCATATATAATGGAAGGTGTGATTTTAAAAAAGCAATCGTAGTGGCTATTCCTATCGATAGGGATATGGGAAAAGAAAGTAGTATAAGAACAAAAAGAATAACAAGAAGATAAAACATTTAATTAAATAATTTTTTATAAGGTTTTCTTTACATTAATTTTTTGCTTTATAAATGGCAAATCTAACGTTAAACCGCCCAAATCAACCTTTTTGCTCGCATTATCTATGTCTATCCCTACAACATTGCCTTTTTCATCAAAATCCACCACTACACCCTCGACTATCTCTTGACTATCGATGCTTGTTTTTTCCGACAAATCTATATACAAAGAATCAGTTTCCGGATAATACTCCACCTTCATATTTTGAACCTCCTATCTGGAAATGCGTTGTGAATAGTTATTTTATCATTCAATGTTATCACCCTAAACACCCAATTTTTCAAATTCTTTAACAATCCCCCAAAATCTCCATCTATTTTCTTCTTGTTTTTCAACCTTATAGGGTTCTCTATTATCTCAATACACAACTCTCTTTTAATATAAGGCCTTTTTCTTAAAACTTCATTCTCAAAGTATCGGGTAAATTTGTATTTTATCATTCAAACCTCGTTGTGTAGGATTTTTCTTCCGGTTTCATAGTCCGCAATAGGTCGTTTGAAATATGTAAAAGCCAAATAATAGACGTTATCGGAACAATACAAAATACGTAAGCATACCTTATCTCAAGTGTAGCCGTTGTTTGCATCATAAAAAGTGGCATAAGCTTTAAGCTTTCTTTAAAAATTAAAGCCCAAAACAACAAAAACGAAACCTTTATTAAAATAAATAAAACACTATTAAGCCTTTTGGATAGTCTTTCTGTTATGATATCTATACCTATATGAGCAGAATGTTTGTATGCAACGGTCGAGCCCAAAAAAGCCAAAAAAACTAACAAAATCTTGGATACTTCATCAGACCAGTAAATTGAATTATTAAGAATATATCTATAAAAAACAGCAAGAATCATTAAAACGGATAAAAAAATAAGGAGCGATGCGACAATAAACTCTATCAACTTATTTATCGCATCGCTTAAGAAAGATAAAATTTCAAAAACGTGTTTCATCTATTTTTGTTTTAATATTTCATCTAAATACTTTCTTGCAACACCCTTAAATCTACTCTTTAATGGCTCAACCTTAGCCTTAAAAGACGCTACATCGGGAGCTTCGTCAATAACCATACCCTTTTTCTTTAATTCGCTTAAAAAGAATGCAACCTGTTTTCTATTTAAGCCTCTTTCATAAATAGACGCTTCTTTAGCTGCCCTAAAAAGAAGTTTCTGATAGGTTTCAGGTAGCGTATCGTAGAATTTTTTACTTCCAACAAACACCAAAGCGGAATATACGTGTCTTGTTAATGATAGGTATTTTTGAACTTCATAAAGTTTATATTGATATATAACTGCCAGTGGATTTTCCTGTCCGTCTATGACATGTTGGGCAAGTTGGGTGTATATAGGCCAAGGCATTGGCGTCGGATTTGCTCCCAGCGCTTTCCAAATAGCGATATGCAATTGACTGTTCATTACCCTAATCTTTAAACCTTTTACATCTTTTACCGTATGAACGCTTCTTACAGAATTTGTCAAATTCCTAAACCCGTTTTCAAGAAAATGGAAACCGATTAGATTGGCTTTTGGGAATTCATCCAATATAGCCCTTCCTATCTTTCCATCCAAAATAGCATCGGCTTTCTTATAGCTATCGAATATAAACGGAAACTCTATAGCCTTGATAGCCGGGACAATCTTATCGATAGGACCTGCCGTTATAACACCTGCCTGAAGAGCGCCCATCTGAAGCTGTTGTAAGATGCTTGTTTCGTTACCTACTGAACCGGAATGGTGAATAACTACCTTGATATTTCCGTTACTTTCCTTTTCTACTATCTCTTTAAATTTTAAGGCTGCCTTGTAGTGAAATGTTTTAGGTGTTGTAACTATACCCAAGTTTATTGTATAGGTTTTGGAAAAAGCAACCGATGAGATAAAGAAAAAAACCAAGAAAAATAGCAATCCCTTTTTCATGTTAACCCCCCTAAATTTTTGTTAAATATAGAATATTACGTTTTTTAAGTCAATATTAACTTGAAAAATATACATTTTGATTATAAAGTTGCAACCTAAAGAAAAGGAGTGTGTTTTATGGATAGAAAACTGAGTAAGGTAGAGATATCGGGCATTGAAGCGTATATATACGATGAACTGATGATGTTAATTACAGGTTTTACATACCACGGATTTATAAAACGTGCAATAAAAGATATGGATATTAAAGAAAACGATTCCGTAGTGGATTTCGGTAGCGGAACAGCAAAGAATATCTGCCTAATGACAAACTATACAAAAAACACAATTGTCGGTTTGGATAAAGGCAAAGAGATGCTTATAAAAAGCAAAAACAGATGCAAAGATTTTAAAAATGTTAAAATATTCTATCACGACATAAGAGAAAAAACGCCATTTATGGAAGAATTTGACAAAGCGTTCATATCGTTTGTTTTGCACGGCTTTATTGATAAAGACAGAGATAAAATCATACAAAATGCCTATGATGTGTTAAAGCCCGATGGCAGTTTTTTTATTCTTGATTATAACGAATTTAATTTGGATTCAAAAAATCCAATGGTAAAAGCCATATTTAAATACGGAGAATGTCCTTTGGCAAGTGAATTTATTGGTATAGATTTAAAGGAAAAACTAAAACAATTTGGATTTAAGACTTTCAGTGAAAAATACTACTACTCCAACCTTGTGAGGCTACTTATTGCAAATAAATGAGCTGAAAATCCTTACAAGCGGTATATATCTAAAAGAAGAAGATAAAAACGGCTCTTTGGAAGAGTTATATGCAAAATATAAACACAAAATAACAAATAAAAACGTAAAGAAAGAGTTGGAATATGTAGAAAAATACAATATTAAACTCATAGACTTTTTTTCAAACGATTATCCTTCAAGCCTTAAAAATATGCCCTACCCGCCTTCTGTTTTATATGTTGACGGACAATTAAAAGAAAACGAACTGTCGCTGTCTGTTGTTGGAACGAGATATCCATCAGGTTACGGACAACGGGTTGTAAAATATCTAATACCCTACCTTGTCAAATCCGGTTTTTCTATAATAAGCGGATTGGCTAAAGGCATAGATGCATTGGCTCATAAAGAAACCATAGATAACGGTGGATACACCATAGCCGTATTGGGTTGCGGAATAGATATTACCTATCCACCAGAAAACAAAAATCTATTTGACTATATAAAGAAACAGGGTTGCATAATTTCGGAATTTCCTATAGGGACAAAGCCACTTAAATACAATTTTCCTACAAGAAATAGAATTATAGCCGCCCTATCCAAAGCCACGTTGGTCATAGAAGCTGATATCAAAAGCGGTTCTCTGATAACTGCAAGATTGGCGGAAGAGTTTTCAAAAACCGTATTTGCCGTTCCGGGTGAAATATTCTCAAAACGTAGCAAAGGAACTAATAAACTTATAAACGAAGGTGCCATAGCAGTAAACGATATTGACGCTATACTGTCGCACTTTTACATAGAAATAAAGAAAGAGATAGAAGAGATAAAAAAAGAAAAGCCTAACAAGGAAGAGCAGTTTATACTTGATGCACTTAACGGTGATACATCTATCGATGAATTGATGATTAAAACATCTATGGACATATCCCAATTAAATGATATATTGTTTGACCTTGAGATGAAAGGTCTGATAAAAAGAACACCGTCAGACGGTTACGAAAAACTCTAAAAATAAGGAGAACATATGAAACTTGTTATTGTAGAATCACCTGCAAAAGCCAAAACAATATCCAAATTTTTGGGCAAAAGCTATAGTGTCATAGCATCGTATGGACATATAAGGGATTTGCCAAAAAAATCATTCGGCGTAGACATTGAAAATGATTTCAAACCAAAATATGTCGTGCCAAGAGATAAAAAACCCATAGTTGATGAAATAAAGAAACATTACAAAAAAGCTGATGTCGTATTTATAGCAACTGACGAAGATAGAGAAGGAGAAGCCATAGGTTGGCATATAATTAACGCCGCAAAGATGGACGAAAGCAAGGTTAAACGTATAGTTTTTCACGAAATAACCAAATCGGCAATAGTAAATTCTATAGACGCTTGGCGTTCCATAAATGACGATATGGTAAATTCCCAAGAAGCAAGAAGAATCTTAGATAGAATTGTAGGATATAAATTATCGCCACTTCTATCCAAAAAGATACAAAAAGGCTTATCAGCAGGAAGGGTTCAGTCTGTAGCATTAAAATTAATAGTCGATAGAGAAGAAGAGATAAAACAGTTTAAGCCTCAAGAATATTGGACAATACATCTCTTTTTTGAAAACGACATAGAATCCCTGCTCTATAAAATAGATTCTAAAGAAATAGATAAGTTCTTTATAAAAACCGAAAAAGAAGCAAAAGATATTATCAAAAAGATAAAAAAAGAAGACTTTATAGTTAAATCCATAACAAAAAGAAAAACAAACAAAAAACCCGACGCGCCATTTATTACAAGCACACTACAGATGACGGCGTCAAACCTGTTAGGCTTTCCATCAAAAAAAACCATGAGAATAGCTCAAAAATTATACGAAGGCGTCGATATAGGAAAAACAAGAATTGGTCTTATTACGTATATGAGAACCGATTCATTTAATATAGCAAAAGAAGCACAAGATTCAGCCCTAACATTAATCAATGAACTGTTTGGTAAAGATTATCTGCCCGAAAAACCGAATATATACAAAACAAAATCCAAAACAGCCCAAGAAGCACACGAAGCCATAAGACCAACAAATCCAAAGCAATTGCCCGATATGGTTAAGCAATACTTAACAAACGATGAATACAAGCTTTATACATTAATATGGAAAAGATTCATTGCTAGTCAGATGAAATATGCAACATTTAACAGTGTTTCCATAATATTCTCGTCAAATAGTTACGAATCTAAAGCAAACTTTAGAGAGCTTGTGTTTGACGGTTACTTAAGGGTGTGGGATTACGGCAAAACCGAAACATCAGCGATACCGAACCTTAAAAAAAACAGCAGCGTAAAGTTATCGAAAGTTAAACCCAAACAACACTTCACAGAACCACCGCCAAGATATACAGAAGCAAGTCTCATAAAAGAACTTGAAAAACACGGCATAGGTAGACCTTCAACATATGCTTCAATCATAGACACAATAATCTCAAGAGGCTACGTAGAATTAAAAGAAAAAAAATTCTTCCCGCAAGATATCGGTATAACAACAAGTAAGATGCTTGATAAATTTTTTGCCGATATAATCAACGTAAAATTTACTGCAAAAATGGAAGAAGGGCTTGATAAAATCGCTCAAAAGGAACTCGATAAAATAAAACTATTGAAGGATTTTTACAAAAAATTCAAAACGCTTTTGGATGTAGCTTACGATAAAATGGAAAACCTAAAACCCAAACCGCAAGAAACCGATATTGTGTGTGAACTGTGCGGTGCGCCTATGGTTATAAGGGAAGGACGATTTGGAAAATTCCTTGCATGTTCCAACTACCCTAAATGTAAAAATACAAAACCATTAGATGTTGAAGAAACCAACGAAGTATGCGATAAATGCGGTGCGCCTATGATTGTAAAATATTCAAAAAAAGGCACAAAATTCCTTGCATGCTCAAACTATCCAAAGTGCAAGAATACAAAGCCCTACCCTACAGGATTAAAATGTCCAGAGTGTGATGGAGATTTGGTTGAGCGCTCATCAAAAAGAGGAAAATTTTACGGATGTTCCAATTATCCCGAATGTAAATTTGTAGCAAGAGGCGAATTAAAAAATCAAAAATGTCCCGAATGTGGATATAATTTATTTATAAAGAAAAAAGACGGTTGGCACTGTGCAAGAAAGGGATGTAGTTACGTAGAAAAAGAAGAAGAATAGATAGACGGCATAAAAATATATATGCCGCCTTAATTGTTTCTAATCGTTATTGTTTCTAATATTGCTTCTATAAGACATTATTTGACCAAAATTTACTATACCTTTAGCAGAAGTGTGTTTTTCGTAATTTGTTTTTGTATTACCGTCTTGTATTGTGGCAACCATACCTGTAGAAATACTACCTATAAGCCCTCCGCTAATGCCGCTACTTAAAGATGGATTGGATGAGCCAATACCCGATGCAGACATGGATGTAGTTATTGCGCCATTTGCCACATTCATTCTATTTCCCATTATGTTATATCCTTGACCTTTTGACACTGGAGCATATGATGCACCCAATGGTTTTGGAATAAAATCAACTCCGTAAGATGGCAGACCATAAGCAGGCATACTACTTCTTGTTGCTCTTGGATAATTACTTAAAAATGGTAACTGCTTGCCGCTTGCAGCATTCTGCTCTTGAGCTTCTTTTGAAAACGGGTCTATAAATCTGTTATAAGTTTTTATCTTTCCCGTTCCTGGCACAACGTAGATATTTGTGTTATCATTGACACCGCCACTTACGTTATCAATATTTAGCGTGTCAGCATTTGATACATAGCCGCAAGCAATAGCCATAGCCACAATCGATGCTATAAACTTAAATTTTCTTATCTTCATCTTTTACACCTCCTCAATCTTGGATGCTACAATAGTTAAATCGTTTTATCAAGGATATTATTATGGCAACATACCTACCCTTAATCCACCCCAATGCTTACCTTCCACATAAACAGGCACAGATATATCATACATTGCATTTCCCGTATCTCTCATATATGTCTGAACAAGTAGTGGCTCTGTATTTTTTGCTGCAGCAAGTCCAACTTTATCATTAAATATTCTCATAGAGCGATTGTTAATCAAATCTTTTTCATAGTCTCCCGTTAAGGGTTTATCGTATATTGAATTATGCGCCGCAGCGTATCCATTATCATCTACAAGCAAAACAAATTTAAATTTATCGTTTTTTGCAAGATATTTATCTTCAATGGGTTGAATATGTTTTTTTATAAAATCAGTAAATCTTGTTTTGTATTTCTGAGGGTCTGTGTTTGGAATAGGCACATAATTTCTATCCCAAATATCGCTACTTGAAATTTCACCCTTTTTTATTCCATCTTCTATTGTTTGCTCTATTTCAGCCTTTGCTTCTTTTAAAAGTCTATAAACCTCTTCCAAAGGATGATCTATTCTTAAGTTACCCAAAATTGCAAACGACTGACTTGCTACTTCATCTAAATCTACACTTTGAGATGCAACTTCATTAAGCCTATTAACAACAGACTTTGTCGATTCTACAACATGGTCTACAGTTTGAGTAACTTCTTCTATCGATGCCGACTGCTCTTCTACAGCAGCCGTAATACTGTTTAGCATTGAAGATGCCTTTTCTATTTCATTTGCAACATTTTTAAAATTATCTTTAATCACTAAAGAACTTTCGCCGCTTTTTTGGATTTTATCAGCAATTTCAAGATTTTGAGATATCAATTTACTGGCGTTGGTGCTTACTGTATTTATCATCTCTCCTATTTCTGATGCATTCTGTTGCGTTTTTTCCGCAAGCCTTCTAATTTCATCTGCAACAACGGCAAAACCGCGTCCTGCATCACCAGCACGTGCAGCTTCTATTGCGGCATTTAGAGCAAGAAGATTTGTTTGGTCTGCTATCTCGTTAATAACGGCAACAATACCAGATATGTTTTTTAGGTTTGAATCAAGCTGGTCAATTAAATCCTTGCCATCTCTCATCATCTTTACATTCTCTTCAATATTGTGTTCCACATCATCTATTACACTCAAAGCATTTCTACTTGCCTGTTCAACTTCATTCATAAAGTTACTAAATTCTTCAACGCTATTCGATATGTCCATTATGGCTTTTGTAGAATCGCCCATAGTTGCATTAACCGCATCAAAACTTTCCATATTTTCATTAATCTCTTTAATAGCTTTCTTTAATTCAAAGTTAAATTTTGCGTTAAATACACTTGCCTTTCCTGCTGCCGTAACAAGGTTGCTAACTGTTGTATTCATAAATTTTTTAAACCTTTGCACAAATGTTTCTACAAAGGGAATCCCTGGCGTTTTTATCTCTTTCAATAAATCTATTCTTTTTTCTAAAGATATTTCTTTAAATTCCTTATTAATTTTTTCCACACTACTTATTAACACCTTGTAATAGTAAAAAAAGTTAGCTACAAGAAACAATATAGATAGGGCTATGTAAACATATAATGGTCTTTCCATATAATAATAACTCACCAATCCACACACAAAATAGATAAAAAAACTGATTAACGTAAAGCTCAAAAGCTTAAAAAGCATAATACCCACCTCCAAATAAATCTATAATAAATTTTATAACAATGGTTAATATTTGTAAAGTATAATATAAACAATAAAATTTATCCAACACTTGCAATTATTCAATTCTTTTGAATTAAATTTAAGTAGACAACAGTGTCTGTTGCAATTATAATAAAAAGATTATTATTGTGTTTTGGGAGTTAAATGTCTATTCTTGATTGGTTTAAGAAAAAGTCTTTTAAGTTTAAAATTATATTTACCTACATTGTAGGACTGCTTTTTATTGGTCTTATAGGATACGGTTATTTCTTCTATTCTCAGATAGCCTATTTTCAACAAGAGATGGAAAATATTAGAAAAGACATATACCAACAAAATATGGAAATGATTAAAACTGCGGTCAATGTTGCGGAAAATACCATAAATATCGCACAATACTTAAACGCTAAAGGTATAGTTTCCGAAGAAAAAGCAAAAGAAATAGCTGCATACGAATTAAATTCAATTAAATACGCTAAATCCGGTTATGTCTGGTGTATAACGAACGATGGAATTTTAATAGTAGATCCGCCAAGGGAAGACCTTATAGGAACAAACGTTTTAAACATAAAAGATAAAAACGGATTTTATTTTTTTAAATATGCTGTAGATGTATTAAAAATAAAAGACAGTGATTTTATAAGATACTATTGGCAATACCCGGGCATAAAAAATAAGGTTTTTGAAAAATTAACTTACATAAAAAAAATAAATACTTGGAACTGGATTGTAGGCAGCGGTGTGTATATAAAAGATATGGAAAACCAAATAAATAAATACAGATTAAAGAAAATGAACGAATTAAAAAAATCAATGATTATAAGCATAATACCCGGCGTTACTTCATCTTTAGTAGTGCTCTTATTACTTTATATAATATTAAGTAAAATAATGCATTCAGTAGAGAAGGTTGCAGAAATTTCAGATAGATTAGCCAGAGGCGATGTAGATATAAATATGAAACTGCCTAAAATGGCATCCGATGGCTCAATATCCAAACTCATAGAAAACACCAATAAGTATATAGAAAATACATATAATTTCATAAAATTTAAAGAAAAAACAGATATATGCTTAAATGAAACCGAAATATTGGAACACATAAAAAACTTCTTACAAAAAGAGTTAAAAATAGACTCTTTTACTATATATACCAAAAAATATAACGAATACATCAAATATTATTCAGAAGGCAACATTGAATGTTTAAATATCGAAAAATGCTTAAAGATATCGTCAAAAAATATTTACGAAGAGTGTAAAGATAAAAAAAGAAAATTTATATGCATACCTATAGCGTCTAATGAAGAAATTTTAGCTATAGTTCAAATAGTATTCGATAAAAATAGTAATGTTGAGTCTTTGGTCAATATGATAAAAAACTATATACAAAGCACGGCAAACTCTATCAAAATAAGAAGATTAAACAAACAACTAAAAAACCTAAGTTTAAGAGACCAACTCACTGGTTTGTATAACAGAAGATTCTTAACTGAGTTTTTCTCAACATATGAATCCACAATAACAAGACACAATATCACTACAGCCGTTGCGATGGCAGATTTAGACAACTTTAAGAAAATCAACGATACATACGGTCATCAAGCAGGAGATGAAGCATTAAAAAATGTAAGCACTATAGCAAAAACTATCTTCAAAAGAAAATCCGATTTGATTATACGCTACGGAGGGGAAGAAATTTTAATTATAGCTCAAGATATAAACTACAGCAATGCTTATGATATATTGGAAGAATTTAGAGCATCAGTAGAAAGTTTGGATATAGTATTCGGTAAGAACACTATAAAGATAACAATTAGCATTGGTTGGTGTATAATACCTGAAGACACAAAAGAGCTACAAGAAGCCATAAGATTTGCGGATTTAGCATTATATGAAGCTAAATCCCTTGGCAAAAACAGGGTTGTGAAATTTAATCAATCCACCCTAAATGAAACATTTGAAATTAAAAAAGGAGAAAATGATGAATAAGATAGCTCTTATAACCGGTGCATCAAGCGGTATAGGAAAAGCTTCTGCTGTAGAGTTTGCAAAGCACGGTGTAGATATCATAGCGATTGCAAGAAGGCTTGAAAGAATAGTTGATTTAAAAGATGAACTTGAAGACAAATACAAAATAAACGTTCTTCCCGTCAAACTCGACGTTAGGGATAAAGACGCCGTTTTAGATTATCTTCAAAACTTACCAGACAGATGGAAAAACATAGAAATATTAATAAATAACGCAGGGTTAAGTAAAGGGCTTGAAAAACTTCAAGATGGAAAAATCGAGAATTGGGAATTGATGATAGACACCAACATAAAGGGTCTTTTGTATGTTACAAAGGCAATTCTACCAGGAATGATAGAAAGAAATAGCGGCACCATAGTCAATATAGCATCAATTGCTGGCCATGAAACATATATAGGCGGAAACGTCTACTGCGCAACAAAATCAGCTGTTTTGCAGCTCTCTAAAGCCTTAAGAATGGATGTTTTGGGCTATGACATAAGGGTTGTATCTATAGACCCAGGCATGGTTGAAACCGAATTTAGTATAGTGCGTTTTGACGGTGATAAAGAAAAAGCCGACAAGGTTTACGAAAACATAACGCCATTATCAGCAAAAGATGTAGCAGAAGCCGTATGGTTTGCCGTTTCAAGACCGAAACACGTAACGATAGAAGATATGGTTATAATGCCGACGCAACAGGCATCGGCTGTTTTAAACGTAAAAAACTATAAATAGGTCGATTTTCTCAATATATAATCAACGACATACAAATAAAAAAACAGCGTTTCTTATCGATAAAATATTATATTTTCGTGTTGTTTGCAGGAATACAAACTATGTCTTACACTGCTTCATGCTCGGTTCTTTTAATAATTTCGTTTTGCAACTGCTCGTTTAGATGGCAAAAATAGTCGCTGTATCCCGCAACCCTGACGATTAAATCGCCGTAGTTTTCGGGATGTTTTTGTGCGTCTTTTAACGTTTCGGCATCGACTACGTTAAATTGGATATGGTGTCCATCAAGCGTAAAATAGGTTCTAACAAGCTTACATACAGCATCTATACCCTTTTCATCTTTTAATAAATCGGGTGTAAACTTCATATTGAGAAGAGTCCCGCCGGTTTTTATGTGGTCCATTTTTGAAGCCGATTTTAAAACCGCCGTAGGTCCGTTTTTATCCATTCCCTGAACGGGCGATATGCCTTCCGATATCGGCTCGAAAGCTTTTCTTCCATCAGCCGTTGCACCAAGAACGCTTCCGAAATAGACATGAACGGTCGTCGGCAACATATTTATCCTAAACTGCCCGCCTCTATATGTTTTTCTTCCGTCGATATATGAAAAAAACTCTTCAAAAACATCTCTCATAATATTGTCGGCGTAATCG
>Ga0256842_1002301_pt1 | contig 13887 bp, 12 predicted proteins | sample 4559240metaG_FD_185973 | JGI IMG/M metagenome (GOLD analysis project Ga0256842, IMG submission 185973) | Hydrothermal vent microbial communities from Guaymas Basin, Mexico - 4559-240 | ecosystem: Environmental > Aquatic > Marine > Hydrothermal vents | place: Mexico: Guaymas Basin | collected...
CTTGAGGCTTTTTGTACTTGTTTAACATTCCCTTCGTTCCTAGGCCGGAGAGAGTCACTCAGTATTATAACCCAATAAGAATTGCCACAGATGCAAGTAAAAGAACGACCATTATCCCTTCTGGATTCATTTCCCTTCTCTCGAAGGGTATAATATCTGGAGAAAAGCTCAGAGCAGTCCAAGGCGGCGAAGCTTACGCTCCTCCAGAATCCTTTCTTCCTCGCGAATTTCCTGCATGATCTCCTTAGCAGACTTGTCGAGCTTTAGAATTCCACGCAACTCTACGCCATCCTAAATCGGGACAAGAACGACTTCATCTCCAAAGTCAAGGGCCTAAAATTTTCGCTTCCTCAATCCAACCACCGGAAGAGAACTCTCATTCGAGCACAAAAACTTCCGACAAACGAGGCAAGAAAAGCCGAAGAGTAAGAGTAAAAAGAAGCCTCCAGCCCTCAGCGGGAGGACTGGGCGATCCTCTCGATCTCTTCCTTCTTGCTGTAGGCGAAGCTCTTCGGGTCCTTGTTGGCGGCGGCAATGATTTCCTCGGCCAAGGCCTGAGCGTATGTGGTCTTGTTGCGGTAGCACTTTATGCTTGCACCGAGGGCGATGTTCTTCAAGGCCACGTCAAGCCTCCTGAGCGGGGAAACGTCGACGGCCATGTGGTAGCGGATTCCACCGAAGGCGATGGTGGTGGTGTCCTCCCTCGGGGCAGAGTTCTCGATGGCCCTTATGAGAACCTGAATCGGGTTCTGTTTGGTTCTTCTCTCTATGATCATGAAGGCCTCCTTGACGACCTCGTAGGCCTTCATCTTCTTGCTCATTATCGAGCGGTGTTCCCTTCTCATGAAGTGACCGCCGGCCTTGTAGTGGCTGGCACCGCTCCTCATGACCTTGTTAATCAAACGCTCAACGATGTGAACGTTGGCCTTGCCGAAGGGCTTCTTGGCGTGCCTGCCGTGGGTGTGCGGGAGTATTCTCGGCTCGAGGTTTATGTAGGGCCTCAGCGAGGGGTCGTTGACGGTGACGTCCTCGACGCTCCACCTTCCAAAGACCTTGAGCTCCTTCGGGATGAAAAAGCGCTCACTGAGCGGCTTGGCCATTCGCTTCACCTCCTCGGCTTCTCCTTCCTTCCCTTGACGAGCTCCTTGAGGGAAACCCTGTTGACCTTGACGACCTTGTAGCGGATTCCGGGAATGTCACCCATCGAACCGCCCTTAGGGCCGCCGATTCCCTCGATGATGACCTCGTCGTGCTCGTCGATGTGGTTTATGGCACCGTCACCGGGGGTGAATGCGGTGACGACCTTACCGTTCTTGATGAGCTGAACACGAACTGCCTTACGCATTCCCGAGTTGGGCTGCTTGGCCTCGACGGCTATCTTCTCGAGGACGATTCCCCTGGCCTGTGGCGCTCCTTCAAGCGGGTCGCTCTTCTCCTTAAGGCGAAGGACCCTTCTCTTGTACCTTATGTCGCTCCAGCGGAACTTCTTCCTCTTGAGCTTGAGCTTTCTTCCGGCGAACTCACCATACGGGGCCTTCTTACCGGGCATGATAATCACCTCAGATTATGATCACATCGTGAATGCTATGGTGTCTCTCCATCAACTCCTTCACGAGGTTGATGTTCTGGCCGCCCCTCCCTATTGCGCGGGGCTTGTCGCGCGGGCCGATATCGAGGAGGGCGACCTTCTTACCGTCCCTCTTCTCCGTGATGTGAACCTTTTTAACCTTAACCCCGAGGCTCTTATAAATGTTCCTCAGGAACTCCTCGGGATTCTCGGAGTGCTCTATGAGCTCGATCTCCTTCCCGAGCATGTTCTGCACGCGCTTGACGTTCGCGCCTTTCTTTCCGAGGGCTAGACCCATCTCACCCTTCTTGATGACGTAGATGAGCCTGTTCCTGTTGGTGTCTATGAGGCAGTCCAGCACTGTAGCTCCCGTCATGCTCTCGAAGAGCGCTATGTACTTTATCTGGTCGGTGTTGAGCTTGAGCGGCATCACTCCTTACCCCCGGCAAGGGCGAGTATCCTGCTCTCGCCCGGGTCTATTATTGCGAGGGCCGAAACCGTGTGGGGCCTTCCGAGGAGCGTTCCGAGCTCAACGCTGGTTCCCTCGAACTCGTAAACCGGAATCCCGCTTAGCTTGGCGTAGTAGTAGATGTCCTCCTTGATGTCAGGCCTCGCGTTCTTGGCCACGATGATCATCTTTGCTCCGCCCATCTTGGCGTAGTGGATGCTCTTCTTGGCTCCCATAACTATCTTACCGGTGTCCTGGGCCTTCCTAAGCTCAAAGGCAAAGTCAACCATTAACTACACCTCCCTACTCCCTTTTCGGTCTCAGGGGCAAGCTCATAGCCAGCTTGACGATTCCCGTACCGACGGGCACGGGCTGGCCGATGAGCACGTTCTCAACGACACCGTTGAGCGGGTCTACCTCTCCCCTCTCGGCGGCCTCGAACAGGTGCTGTGTTGTTATCTCGAAGGCCGCCCTGGCTAATACACTCGCCTTCTCCCCGACGACACCGTGCCTGCCTATGGGCCTTATAACCCCGTCGAGGGTCATCATGTCGGCTACGAGCATGATGTGCCTGACGTCGACCTCAAGACCCTGCTCGCGCATCGTGGTGACGATTTCCTCGATGATTGCGTTGCGAGCGGCTTCGATGCCGAGCACTTCCGCTATCTCCCAGATGTTGTTGGTTCTCGTTCTCGTCGGGTCAACACCGGGAACCTTGAGCACCTGCTTGAAGTTAGAGCCCTCGGTGTATATCACGTACTCGTCGCCTTCCTTCCTTATGATGGTCTTTCCGACGCCTGACAGGCCTTTAAGGCGGTGCTTTTTAACCTTTTCGGCAAGCTTTCTGAGGTCTGAGAGCTTGGTTGCCTTCTTGGGCCTCACTATGAGCGTGTATCCATCAACCTCGAATTCAGCGCTCTTGAAGGAGCCTTCGAGCTTCCTCTTGACCCTCTCCATGTCGAGACCGGCCTTTTCAAGCCTCTCCGGGTCGATCTCGACTATGAACTCAAAGTTCAGGATGTCTATGGTGGTTTCCCTCGCGAGGTTCTCGAGGGTGGTTCCCTCGATGCGTCTCGCAACCTCGAGGGCCTTCTCGCGGTCATAGCGGTGCTTCTCGTCGAGGTAAACGGTCATTATCGGCGTTGATGGGTTCTTTCTGGCGTCGACGATCTCAATAATCCTCGGCAGACCGAGGGTGACGTTTATCTCAGCGACACCGGCGTAGTGGAATGTGTTAAGGGTCATTTGCGTTGAGGGCTCGCCGATCGACTGTGCCGCCACGGTTCCTATGGCTTCTCCGGGCTCGATGAGAGCGTTCTCGTACTCCTTGACGGTCTCCTCGATGATTGCCTCAACCTCGGCCTTCTTGAGCTTGTACTTCCTGTTGTACTCGACGAGCTTGCTGTAGAGTTCCTCCTTAACGCTCGCCGGAAGGTCGGCCTTCTCAACGAGGCTCTTAATGGTCTTTTCAGCGACCATGAGCATCACCCCTTGGCACGAAGCTTGAGCAGGGTTCTAACTATGACCCTGTCGACGTCAACCGTTTTGCCGCCCCAGCTCTTCATCGGGTCAACGCCGTCCTCTCCATAGCGGAACTGGACGATTATTCCGGTGGGGTCTCTAACAGTTCCGTCGTAGTCGACCTTTAGGTCCTGGAGCGCGTTGATTAGCCTTCTCTGCATGTAACCGCTCTGGGCGGTTCTGACGGCCGTGTCAACGAGACCTTCCCTGCCACCCATCGCGTGGAAGAAGTACTCCTGAGGTGTTAGACCGCTCTTGTAGGAGTTAACGATGAATCCCCTGGCTCTGGCTCCCAAATCACCTGGCTTGAAGTGCGTGAGAACCCTTCCGCGGTAGCCGCGGTAGAGACGCTTTCCTCTGATTGACTGCTGGCCGAGCATCGCCGCCATCTGGGTTATGTTGAGTATCTTACCCCTCGCTCCCGTCTTGGCCATTATGACGGCGTGGTTGCTCATACCGAGGTACCTCTCGGCAACCTTACCTGCGTTGTCACGCGCTTCCGCTAAGACTGCCATTATCTTGCTCTCAAGGGTCTCCTCGAGGGTCTTACCAGGGAGCGGTTCGAGCTCGCCGTTCTTGTAGGCTTCGATGAGCCTGTTGACCCTCTCCTCGGCCTCGCGGATTATCTCCCTTATCCTGTCGAGCGCCTCCTCCGGGAGGTCTTCGTCGTCTATAGCCGTGGTAAAGCCCTTGTGGGTGATCACCCATATGGCGAGCTTGGTAACCTGATCGAGGAACTGCCTCGCCCTCTCAACGCCGTACTCCCTGACTATGATGTCGAGGAGCTTTCCGTCCTCCCTTCCGTAGGCCTTCTTGTCTATGGCACCGCTCAGGAGCTTTCCGTTCTGGATGTACACGAAGCCGTCGTACGCTAAAGCCCTAACCTCCTCCTCGCTTGGAATGAGTTTCTCCTCGATGAGCTTTTCTAGGGCCTCACACCTTTCAGGCTCGTCGCAGAGCTTGTTGCGATACCAGATCGTCAGATCATCTGGAAGCAGGAGCGAGAATATCGTCTTTCCGCTCCAGAGCTCAACGCCGTTCTCGACCTTGTCCGGCTTTGGAAGCTCGTCAACCTCAACGCCCGCAAACATGAGCATCTGCTCGACCTCTGAGCGGGTGAAGTAAGCGCCTTCGCGCGTCAGCAGGTAGCCGCCTGAGATGTGGTCTTGGATTCCAGCGATGAGCGGGCCTCCGTAGCGCGGCGAGATGATGTGGTTCTGGACCTCCATGAGTATCTTCGCCTCGGCCTGGGCCTCCTCGGTCTGGGGCACGTGGAGGTTCATCTCGTCACCGTCGAAGTCAGCGTTGTAGGGCGGGCAGACCGCCAAGTTAAGGCGGAAGGTCTTGTAGGGCATAACGCGAACGCGGTGGGCCATTATGCTCATCCTGTGAAGCGAAGGCTGCCTGTTGAAGAGGACTATGTCGCCGTCCTCGAGGTGTCTCTCCACAGTCCAGCCGATGTCGAGCTTCTCCGCTATGAGCTCGCGGTTGCTCTCCATGATGCGCATTCTTCTTCCCTCTGGGTCGATAACGTAGTTGGCTCCAGGATACTTGTCGGGGCCGTTCAAAACGCGTTGCTTGAGCTTTTCGAAGTTGAACTCCGTGACCTTCTCCGGAACGGTGAGCTCCATTGCTACAGCTATAGGAACGCCGACCTCGTTGATGCTTATCATCGGGTCTGGGGAAATAACTGTTCTAGCAGAAAAGTTGACGCGCTTACCGCTGAGGTTTCCACGGAAGCGGCCCTCCTTACCCTTAAGCCTCTGTGCCAACGTTTTGAGGGGCCTTCCGCTCTTGTGCTTGGCCGGGGGAATTCCAGAAGTCTCGTTGTTGATGTAAGTTGTGACGTGATACTGGAGGAGGTCCCAGAGGTCTTCGATGATAAGCTGGGGAGCACCGGCCTCGATGTTGCTCTTGAGCCTGTTGTTGATACGGATTATGTCGACGAGCTTGTGGGTGAGGTCGTCCTCAGCGCGGATACCGCTCTCGAGTGTAATCGATGGTCTCATTGTGACGGGCGGAACCGGAAGGACGGTGAGAACCATCCACTCCGGCCTGGACTTCTCGGGGTGGAGTCCAAGGAGAGGTAGATCCTTGTCCGGTATCTTCTCGAGCCTCTCGCGGATCTCGCTCGGCATCATCCTGTGCTTGTACTCGTTTCCTTCCTCGTCCTTCCTGAGCTCCCAGTAGATTGTAGGTCTCTCGAACTTAATCGGGAACTGGGGTGCTCCGCAGTGCGGGCAGACCATCCTCTCCCTGGCCTTCTTGTGAATCTCCTTGATGAGCCTGTCCTTGGCCTTCTTGCGGTCGCCGACTACCTCGAACTTCTTCATGTACTCCTCTATCTCCTCATCTGTGAGCTTTATCCTGCCGCATTCTCTACAGGTGCTCTCAAGGACGCGGTGGATTGTCTTTGCGAAGCCCACGTGGATGACCGGTCTAGCAAGCTCGACGTGACCGAAGTGGCCGGGACACTCGCCGGCCCTTGCCCCACAGGTCTCACACCTCAAACCGGGATCGATGACACCGAGCCTCTTGTCCATGAGGCCGCCTTCGATGGGGTAACCGTCATCGTCGTAGGTGTCTGGAACCGTAATCTCGGCCGCGCTCATCTTTCTGATTTCCTGGGGTGAGAGGATTCCAAACTCGATACTCCCGATGACCTTTTTCATCGACTGCATGGCTCTCACACCCTATCCTTCAACCTGAGGGAAGGCCTAATAACCATCGCCTTCAGCTCGTCGAGGAGCAGTTTAAACGCGTAGCTCATCTCGACCTTGCTTATCCTCTCCTCCTCACCACAGACCGGACAGTAGACCTTACCGCGGCGCTTGTCCTCAAGTGCCAGGTGTCCACAGTTCTCGCAGACCCAGACCTCGGTCTTGTCGCTCTCCTCGAGGAGTCTCTCTATGAGCAGCATCGCCGCTCCGTGGCCGATGAGAACGTCGCGCTCCATCTCACCGAACCTGAGACCGCCCTCCCTGGCTCTACCCTCGGTCGGCTGCTTGGTGAGCACCTGAACCGGACCCCTTGAGCGCGCGTGCATCTTGTCCGCGACCATGTGGTGTAGGCGCTGGTAGTAGATGACGCCGACGAATATGTCCGCCTCAAGCCTTCTTCCGGTTATTCCGTCGTACATGACTTCCCTTCCGCTGTGCTTGAAGCCGAGCGCCTCGAGCTCCTTCCTGAGCCTCTCCTCGGGCTCACCGATGAACGCTGTGCCGTCGACACGCCTTCCGCTCAGCGCGGCGACCTTTCCGCCTATTGCCTCTATGAGCTGTCCGACGGTCATACGGCTCGGAATACCGTGCGGGTTGACTATCAAATCCGGCACGATACCGTTCTCGGTCCAGGGCATGTCCTCCTGCGGGACGATGAGGCCTATAACACCCTTCTGACCGTGCCTTGAGGCGAACTTGTCGCCGAGCTCCGGAATGCGCAGGTCCCTGACGGTGACCTTGACGAGCTTGGTTCCGTCTCCCGTCTCGGTGATGATGACCTTGTCGACGATGCCCTTCTCGCTGGGCCTGACCGTTACGCTGGTTTCCCTCCTTCCCTGGAGTATCGTTGCACCGAGGCTGGCCTGCTCCTCCAGGAACCTCGGTGGAGAAGTCCTGCCAACGAGGACGTCCTTTCCTTCGACCTTGGATTCGGGGAAGATGAGACCGTCCTCGTCGAGGTGCCTGTAGTATTTCTCGCCGAGGTAGCCCTGTATAGTCGGGTCCGGAACCTCGAAGTTGTCCTTCTGACCGCCGAGGTAGCGCTTCTCCTCGGCCTCGTAGGTTCTGAAGAAGGTTGATCTCGCGAGACCGCGTTCGATTGAGGCCTTGTTAATTATAACGGCATCCTCCATGTTGTAGCCGTGGTAGCTCAGCACGGCAACGATGAAGTTCTGACCCGCTGGCCTGTCCTCGAAGCCGACGGCCTTCATTATCCTTGAATTGACGAGCGGGACTTCTGGGTAGTGCAGGAGGTGACCGCGAGTGTCAACCCTAATGCGGAAGTTGGCCCAGCCCAGGCCGAGGCTCTGCTTGGCCATGCCAGCTCCGTAGGTGTTTCTCGGGGCGGCGTTGTGCTCCGGGTAGGGAACGAGCGAGGCCGGAATGCCGAGTATCGCCGCGGGCATGAGCTCGAGGTGGGTGTGCTCCTCGGTAACTTCCCAGGGCCAGGTTGCCACGTAGGCGTTCTCCTCTTCCTCCGCATCAAGGTACTCGATGACTCCCATCCTTATAAGGTCACTCCACGTAAGCTGACCGTTCTTTATCCCCTCGATGTGCTCGCGGGTCAGCTTTGGTTTTCCGTTCTCCACTACGATTAGGGGTCTCCTCACGCGGCCATCGTCGCTGTTGACGTATATCTCCTTGACCTCCCCCTCGTTGTAGAGGGCAACGTTGATGACGTCGCTTATCTTGCCGCTCCTTCTGTCGTTCCTTATCCTCTTGACGAGACCTTCGCCGTCCTCGATGGTTCCTATTAGAACACCGTTGAGGTAAACGCGGTAGAGACCCGGGGCCGGCCTTCTGCTTTCAATCGGAACGACGCCGAGTCTCATAAGGTACTCCCTAACTTCCCCCTCGGGGATTCCAGTCGTTATCTGAGACATCAAGGCCAGATTCTTGACGAGACCACAGTTCGGACCTTCTGGCGTCTCGGTCGGACAGATCCTGCCCCAGTGGGTTCCGTGCAGGTCTCTCGCCTCGAAGTGGGGCTGCTCCCTGCTGAGCGGAGAAGTTACGCGCCTGAGGTGCGAAAGGGTTGAGATGTAGTTCGTCCTGTCCAAAAGCTGGCTCACACCTGTTCTTCCGCCGGGCCAGGCACCCGTAGCTAAGGCGTGCTCAATCCTCTCCGTTAAAACGTCGGGCCTTATTGAGTTTCTAACGAACCTCTGAACGTTCTCGAAGGTGTAGCGCTCGCCCTTCCTCTGGTAGGTCTTGGTCATCTGGTACTGCATGTCCTTGACGAGCTGGCCGAAGGCTATCCTGAAGAGGTCCTTGAGAAGGTCTCCAGCGAGCCTGAGCCTCTTGTTGGCGTAGTGGTCCTTATCGTCTTCACCGCGGAGGCCGAGTGAGAGCTCGAGAACCTTGAGGGCCATCATGCCGAGGTAGTAGGCCTTGGCCCTCCTGTCCTCCGGGGAAACCCCCATGTGGGGCAGGAGGTTGTTGTCTATTATGTTCTCCGCCCTCTTCAGGCGATATTCCTTCGGCTGACCCGGAAGGGAGAGCCTGCCTATGAGGTCCAGAGCTTCTTCCTGGGTTCTTATGTCGCTGGCATCCTCGAGGTTGTCGAAGAGAACCTGCTGAATCCTCGGGTCGTCGCTTACTGCCTCAACTATCTCCTTATCGCTGAGTAGACCGAGGGCCCTCATCACGTAGACGAACTTGACCGGCTTGGGAACGTTTGGAATTGAAACGTAGAGGATCCCGTCCTTCCTTCTCTCGACCGTTATCAGGGCCCTGTAACCGTGTCTGTAGGAGAAGACCTTGGCTATAACCCTGTTCTGCCTCTCGTCTCTCTCAACGAGGGTCTTGTTTGGGGCGAGGTCTTCAATGGAAACTATAACCCTCTCGGAGCCGTTTATGATGAAGTATCCCCCGGGGTCTTTCGGGTCTTCACCGAGCTTTATGAGTTCCTCGTCGCTGAGGCCGTAGAGCCTGCAGGCCTTGGACTTGAGCATTATTGGAAGTTCACCTATGCGAACCTCCACGGGTTCCTGCTCGATGCCGTTGACGACGGGGATCATCTCGAGGTAGAGCGGGGCAGAATAGGTCAGGTTCCTTATCCTCGCGTCCATTGGATAGAGCGGTCTTCTCTGACCCTGGGCCTCCTGAAACTCGGGCTCGCCGAGCCTAATCCTTCCGAACTTGACCTTGAAGTTCGGTATGTCCGGCACAACTTCGCCGAACTCGTCTATGACCTCTTGGAGGCCGTGCTCAATGAAGGCGTTGTAAGAGTCGAGGTGCTGTCTCACAAGGCCCTTCTCCTTCCAGTAGGACTCCATAACGAGCCAGAGCTCATCGGGAGTGAGTGTTGGCTCGGAAACGGTCGGTCCTCTCTCCATAAGGATCACCTCAGAATCAGTCCTCCACCACGAGGCGGTAATAGTAATAGTAACCCGCCGTTGGGCTCTTCCTTTTTATCTCGATGACGTCGCCTGGCTTGGCTCCGAGGGCGACCACAGCGGGATCAGAAGCTTTAATCTGCGGAAGCTGGGAAATCTTTATGCGGTATCTCTTGAGAAGCTCTTCCTTCTCCTCCTCGCTGAGCACTCTATGCTCGGGAACTAACTCATGAGTGAATATGTCAAACTCCTTTTTCGTCGCCACCGAGAACTGCCCCCTCAACGTTTTTATAGAACGATTTCACTACCCCCACCTGCGGGTTCCTATATATAAGCTTTTCGAGTGGTATCTCGGCCGAGAGGGTTTATATCGGTTGCGTAAACTTTAAGAACAGTTTTTTGGCCCGTTTCGGTTCGTTGATGTATTTTTATGTTCACTGAGAAATTGAAAGGGGATCACCCAAGGGCCTGAAGGAGCTTCTCCATGAACATCTTCTCCGGATAAGCGCCTTCGAACTGAACCTTGTCCTCGCCGTCCACCTGAATTACTATCTTCGGCACCGCCATGACGCTGTACTGGTCCGCCCACTCAGGATACTCAATCGCCTCAACCATGTCGCCGAGTATCTTGCCCTTGCCCGCCTTGGTGTTCTCAATGGCGAACTTGTGGGCCATTCTAACTGCCAGCGGGCAGTAGGGGCAGGTTGGTGTCACGAAGACTAGTATCCTGACGTTCCTGTCGATATTCGCAAGTGCCTCCTTGCTCTCGGGCATGAGGTCAGTGCTCATGTTGCTGACGTCAACTATGTCCTCGAGGAAGGCCCCGAACTCATGTCCCGCTGGAAGGCCGAAGAAGCGAACCCCAACGTCCTGGCCGTTCCTGGTTATGCTCACAGCTGGAGCGCGGTCAATCCTGTACTCCTCGGCCTTCTTCTTGCCCTCCTCGGTGTCGAAGTCAACGAACTCATAGCTCAGCTTGTCGCTCAGCTCGCTTAACTCCTGAACGAGCTGTTTGAGCTGGTCGCAGTACTGGCAGTGCTCCTTTCCGGTGAAGACCATGAGCTTGACCGGCTCGGTGAGCTTTGAGAAGAACTCCTCCTTTATTACCTTCTTGTCGGCATCGCTTATCAGTCCCATCAATCACACCTCCATCTAAAGGTTTATAATCCTCGCGAACCATTTTCTCCGGGTGAAAATCCCCAGGTTTGCAACCTTAAGTTTAATGTCCACTATATAAGCTTTACGTCACAAGTTTGGGTGGTGTTGGGCATGGGTGAGCCGGATATATTTTACATCCTCGGGAACAGGGTGAGGCGCGATCTGCTCAGCCACCTCACCTGTACCGAATGCTACTTCAGCTTCCTCAGCAGTAAGGTTAGCGTCTCCTCAACTGCCGTTGCGAAGCACCTCAAAATAATGGAACGCGAGGGAATTCTGAAGTCCTACGAGAGGGAGGGGCCCTTCATAGGCCCGGCGAGGAAGTACTACGACATAGCGATATCGAAGACGTACATGGTCACCATAACACCGAACATCTTCTGGTACAGGTCGCTCGACCTCTCCGAGGTGCCCATCGAGGACAGACCCCTTACCGACCTCGTCGGGAACTTCCTCACACTCTCCGAGGAGCTGAACGAACTCCTAAGCAGAATAGCCGAGCTCGAATCGAGGAGAAATTCCCTCATGGCCAAGATAAAGGAGAAGTACATGAAGGAGATAGGCGACATAACCCAGCTGGCTATCCTTCACTACGTCCTCCTCAACGGCTCTGCAACGGTCGAGGAGCTCAGCGACAGGCTAAACCTCAAGGAGAGGGAAGTTCTTCAGAAGGCGAGCGAGCTGGACAGGTTCGTTCCGTTAAGAATAAAAGACGGCGTTATAACGATAGATGATGAAAGGCTCAAACAAAAGCTCGGCGGTGAAAGCAATGCCGGAGAGGATTAAAATCGTCGTTAACGAAGACCGCTGTTACCTCTGCGGTGGCTGCGCTGGGGTCTGCCCGACTTTGGCTATAGAGGTTCACTCGAGCGGCTGGGAATTCTTCCAGGACAAGTGCATAAGCTGCAGGATATGCATCAATGCCTGTCCTGTTGGAGCGCTCAGCGATGAGCCGCTGGAGGTGAAAGCATGAGATACGACGTCGTCGTCGTTGGGGCCGGAATAGCCGGGCCCATCGTTGCCAGAAACGTTGCCAGGGCCGGATTCTCGGTTCTCCTCATCGACAAGAAGTGGGCGATAGGAACGCCGAAGCAGTGCGCCGAGGGCATAAACATAAAGGTCTTCGAGAAGTACGACATCCCCTACGACAGGCGCTTCATAAACCGCGAGATTTACGGTGCAAAGCTTTACTCCCCGAGCGGCTACGAGCTCGAACTCCGCTATAAAAACGTAAGCGGCGTCATCCTCGAGAGGAAGGTCTTCGACAAGATGCTCGCTTACTACGCCGCCAAGGCTGGAGCGGATGTTCTCGCTAGGACTGAAGCTGTAGATGTCATAAGGAAGGATGGGAAAATCGTTGGAATCAAGGCCAAGCACGAGGACGAGCCGCTCGAGATTTACGCCGACGTTATAGTCGCCGCTGACGGCGTCGAGAGCACGATAGCGAGGAAGGCTGGAATAAACACCTACGCTCCCCCACACGAGTTCGATTCGGCCTACGAGTACGAGATGCTCATAGAGGGATTCGACCCCGATTTAATTCACCTCTGGTTCGGCAACGAAATAGCACCTCGCGGTTACGTCTGGGTCTTCCCGAAGGACGAGGACAGGGCAAACGTTGGCATAGGGATAAACTCCGACAATCCGCAGACGGCCAAGTACTACCTCGACAAGTGGCTGAGGGAGAACAACATCCCGGCAAAGAAGCTCCTCGAGATAAACGTTGGACTCGTCCCGGTTGGCGGTTTCGTTAAGGAGCTCGTCAAGGACAACGTTCTCGTCGTCGGCGATGCGGCAAGACAGGTCAACCCGATGCACGGCGGCGGGATGGCGGAAGCTATGGAGGCAGGAACGATAGCGAGCAAGTGGATCCTCAAAGCTTTGGAAGAGGAGAACATCTCACTCCTCCAGAACTACACCCGGGAGTGGTGGGAAAAGGACGGAAAGAGGCTCGAAAAAGTCCTGAAAATCAGAAAAGTCACGGAGAAGCTCACGGATGAAGACCTCGACATCTTCATACAGGTTCTCAGCGGTGCCGACACGGAGAAGATAGCCGGCGGGGACTACGTGGAGGTCATAAAGGCCCTCCTCAAGCACCCGAAGGTTATTCTCAGCCCGAGGAGGGTAAGGCTACTCAAAAGCCTCCTCTGATCACTTTTTCTTCCATTCCTTGCAGTTCATGTCGAGGCAAATCTCGTATTCCCTGCCGTTCTCGCGAATCTTCACGACCGGAGCGCCGTTGCAGCAGGTTTTGCCGGTGGGAATCACTTCACCACGCTGGAGTATCGGATAAGTCACGTCGCACTTCGGCCAATTGGAGCAACCAACAAAGCGTTTTCCCGTTTTCCTGTTGTATTTGAGAACTAAATCGCCGCCGCACTTGGGGCACTTGCCGAGGACTAAGCGCTTCTCAGGGGTCTTCTCTTTCTCACCGCTGGATTTAGCGGAAGTTTCAGTTGATTTCTCCCCCTCGGTCGATTCCTCCGAGGTCGTCTCAAGGAGCATTTTTCCGATATCGAGCTCTTTCTCCCTGAAGACCTTGAGGATTTTAATCAGTTGCTCCTTGCTCTCCTCTATTACCTCGTCCCTCTTCGCCTTCCCGGCCATTATCTCCTCCATCTTCTCCTCGAAGGCCCTCGTTAGTTCGACGCTGACTATTTCTGGAACGTTTCTCTCGAGCGCTTCAACGACGCGCATTCCCAGCGGTGTAACCTTTATCTTCTTCTTGCCCTCGATGTAGCCCCTCTGGTAGAGGGTCTCAAGGATTTGCGCGCGCGTTGCCTTTGTTCCTATCCCCAGGTCCTCCATCTTCTTGATTACTGCCGCTGGAGAATACCTCGCTGGAGGTTTCGTTTTCTTCCTCTCGCGCCTGATCTGGACGACCTTGACAGGCTCGCCCTCCCTGAACTGGGGAAGGATTACCTCGTCGAACTTGACGTATTTCCCGTAGACCTTCAGCCAGCCCTCCTTGAGGGTTCTCGCACCGCTCAGGACGAAGCGATGGCCGTTGGAGTTTATGATCACCCTCACGCTCTCCCTTACTGCCGGCTCCATGAAGAGCGCTAAAAAGCGTCTCACTATTAGGTCGTAGAGGTTCTGCTCGTCCTTTGTGAGCTCGCCGGGCTTTGGAAGCTC
>Ga0256842_1002302_pt1 | contig 13887 bp, 14 predicted proteins | sample 4559240metaG_FD_185973 | JGI IMG/M metagenome (GOLD analysis project Ga0256842, IMG submission 185973) | Hydrothermal vent microbial communities from Guaymas Basin, Mexico - 4559-240 | ecosystem: Environmental > Aquatic > Marine > Hydrothermal vents | place: Mexico: Guaymas Basin | collected...
AAGGCACGCCACAACGTTATGTCCTGCCTACCGCCGATAACACCTTCCGTTAAGTAGAAGAGGAAGCCGTTAATGATTGCTGAAGCGAGGGATGCTAGGGCGACGTACGACAGCTTACTTCTCCGCATTAACTGCAGTAGCTTGAGTCTGCGCTTTAGCAGCATGATTACCGACGGTATCATAGCTTAAACCCAAAGAACTAAGTGCGCACGTAAAGAAATTATTGTTCCCTCAAACTTGCTGGTTCAGGAACCTATAATATGGTGTGGTACCCTTATTCGTGGTTGAGGCCGCATGAAGCTCAGGCTGGACTGCGTGGTATGCATAGTTAAGCAGGCACTCAAGGCAGCTAGGCTAGCGACGAACGACCCGAGGATACAGGAGGAGGTACTGCGTAGGGTGATGCGTCGCTTAACTGAGATGGAGTGGGTTGGGACTCCGCCACAGCTCGTTAGGGCGTCAAGGGTTGCCGAGTTAATCGGGGAGTTAACGGGTGTTGATGACCCGTACAAGGACCTCAAGAGGGCAAGCAATGATGAGGCCCTAGCATTGGTGGATGAAGTTAAGGCCCTAATAGCTTCGCATGACGACCCGTTAAGGGCTGCCGTTAAGGTAGCTATAGCGGGAAACATAATTGATTTCGCTGCCGTCGAGACCTACGACCTGAAAGCAACGATTGAGAGGGTCATGAGGCAGGAGCCAGCCATAGATGACTACAGCAGGTTAAGGGAGGACGTGCTGGGCGCGGAAACCCTCCTGTACTTTGCCGACAACGCGGGGGAGATAGTCTTCGATAAGCTCCTAATAGAGGAGATGATCAGGGTCAGGGGGAAACCCTTCAGAAGGGTATCCTTCGTCGTTAAGGGAGGCCCAATAATCAACGACGCCACGATAGAGGACGCCCTCTACGTAGGCCTAGGCAAGCTACCAAACATAGAGTTCAGGGAAGTCTCGAGCGGCAAGCCCGGTACGGGACCCGAGCGCTCCTCACCCGAGGTACTCTCGTGGATAAGGAACCACGACCTAGTGATATCGAAAGGACAAGGGAACTACGAGGACTTAAGCGAAGTAAAAGGAATATACTTCCTCCTAATGACTAAATGCCCGGTAGTGGCTGAGGACATAGGGGTTAAGGTAGGCGACATAATCATTAAGCGGGGGTAAGACTCCGAATCCTAGTTTTGCTTTGATGAAGTCAATTTATTCGAATTCACACGGTAACTCATCAACATATGTTAAAGCTTATTTACCTGCGAGGCCCGACCCTTCAAGAAATGCTACGCTAAAGCATGGCTAGGAGACTCGAAGCGCATCCACGTAAGCATGGGTGAAGATACTCGGGATAGTCTCACTAAGAACCTGAGGTCAAAAGACACCTAACCCAGCCCGAAGAATGTGCCGGATAAGGAGCTTGGGGAAGCAAGCTATGAAGACCCCGACCTATTCCTAATAACGAGGTCAGCGCTGAAGGGGCGTTAAGGAACTTCTTACGTAGGCAATTACAAAGCTTTTCTGCGGCGTGCTTTCTCCTTATCTTGGGTTAGTGCCTTGATTAATGCTTTCCTTACTTGTGGGTTGTCCTTCAAGAATTCATTGTCAGCTTCCCAAGCCTTAATTAACCATGAATCCCTAATCTCAAACCACTTCGCCCCCATTTCCCTAACCATACGGGCCTCCCACCTAGCATGTCTTAACAGGTCTTTGAGGTTCTTGATTCTATCCTCTCTAACTTCAGCCATCACTCCTTCACTAACCAATCACACCCCACCCCCAATTCTTTACACCATTTGGTCATTTCCTCGATTCTTATGATTGGTTTGAAGAGCTCGTAGATGAATATGGCGTCGCTTAAGTCCTTATCTGACCCTAAGTAGACTTTGTATGCTATCTGGAGTTCCGGAGGCGCTATCCTAACAGTATGTGCATCGTTAATCACTACCCTGTACGCGTGTTCTATCGAGTACTGTTGCAATGCATTTCTTGCCAGCTTAAACTCTATGTTAGGTATTATCACGTCGTCGTGCATGAACCTAATTGAGAACCCTTCAGCTAAGTACCCACGATACACATCAGCTAGGGAACAAGGCTCGCTTATTTCTCCCTGCATGAGGACGTACCCATTAGACGCGAGTGCCTTAGTTAAGCTCAAGGAATTCCTGAAGACTTAAGTGATCACTTATGAAGTCAATACCGTCACTCCTCCTAGCACGGCCGAAGAGTATTGCTACGTAACCAGCGACGATTGCGTACTTAATTCCTTGCTCGTTAAGTACCTTAGCGAACCCTAGGGAAACCTTATCTTCCGGTGTCATTGAGTTCTTTCTTAGGTAGATTACCCTTCTTGCAGGGTCAACGCTAATGTTACTTGATATTATCACTAGCTCTTCCTCATCCTTATCAAAGCTATTCATAGTATTTCCTCAATATCGTGCATAAGCTCCTACCGTAGTACCTACATTTAGCCTACATCTAGTATAGTAAATTTAAGGAAATTAAACTCATATTTTCTTTAATTGCGAATTGTTCAGGAGTGATGCTTGTGTGGTCCCCACCCAAGGGTTTTGAATGTATGCTCATTAAGTCGTTCGACGGCGTCGAGCTGAACGTGTGCTCGAACTTCTGGGGCAAGCATGTTGACGGGCGCGTGGCCGTCCTGCTACACGGGTCTCCGGGTCAAGTAAGTAACTGGAGGTTCCAGGTAGATCACTTAGTTGAGCGTGGGTACCCGGTCATTGCGTATGATCAGAGGGGGTATGGGAAGTCAGGCAAGCCCGAGAGAGTGACTCTAGAGGAGTACCTTCAGGACTTAAGTACAGTGCTTAATGCCTTAGGGGTTGAGGACAGGCAGGCCGTGTTAGTGGGGCATAGCTTCGGAACCATGGTTGCGTTACCTTACGCGACAACGCGTGAGGTGCCCGCACTATGCCTGATAGGGTCCGTCGTCAGGCTCAGGACGGACTTCACGGACTGGGTCATACAGCACCTACCCCCGGCGTTCTGGAGGAAGCTATTCTTCACGGAGAACTTCCTAACAAGGAGAATGTACAGGAAGCTATTCTTCAGCAAGGAGACGCCGGAGGAGATCTACGAGGAATTCATTCAGGACAACAAGGAATATCTGGAATCACTGCCGCCACACGCGTTCAAGTACCTCTACCAGCTACTGGACTACGACGCCAGTGAGTACGCCCCCAAGGTGAGGGCAGACACAACCATAGCTGTGGGGAGGGAAGACGCGGTCACACCGCCTGAGGAGTCAAGGAGGTTGCATGAACTCATCCCTAACTCCAAGCTACTCGTCGTTGAGGGAGCGGGCCACATGATACTCTACGAGAAACCCGACATTATTAACAGGGAAATAAAGGAACTCCTGAAGCGCGGAGAGTAAGCACCCTAGAAGGTGAGAGGGTATGCCTACAGTAAGGGATGACTTTACCGAGAAGCGCGGGTACTGGGGATGGAGGGTGGATGGGAACGCAGGGTTCGAGCTGGAGGGAAGTGTGCTCAGAATGTGGATGGGTCCCACGGAAGCCCTCTACTACTCTAACGCCGAGATAGCTGACGGCGAGTTCGAGGAGCTTAAATGGGTCAGCGGGATCGTGAGGGTTAAGGCGAGGCTGCTTGGCCACCACTACGGCAGCGCGGGCTTCGGTTTCTGGAACCACAGCATGCGTGTAGACGAGAGCTTCCCCGCATGGTTCATCTACCTAAGGGCTTACGGGTCATACCCGTTCAGAGGGCTGTTCATGCAGTTAGGCAACGTATTCTACCCAGTGAAGCTCGAGTCAAGCATAACCACCTATAAGATAGCGCTAACGCTCCTACCCTTCGCGGCCCCAGTAAGGATAGCGTCAAGCAAGCCAGCTAAGCAGGACCTCAAACTAGAGGAATGGAACACATACGAAGTCAGGTGGTCAGGGAGGAAAGCATCCTTCCTGATCAACGGCGAGCACCTAGCACAGCTCGAAACCAGCATCAAGGAACCTAAAGCATGCAGGGTCGACGCATGGATAGATAACGCTGTCTTCGAGCCGAGGAGGGGTGATGCAGGCAAGGTATTCAGGCACGTAACCCAGGAAAACAGGAGGAGGTCCTACCTAGAAATAGACTGGGTCGAGGTGGAGGGCGAGCGGATTAGGTGAGCCGCTAATTAAGGTGTGGCATGTAATGATGAGAGGATTCTTCGAGAAAATCGTTTATTGATGTTTGTGTGTTGGTTAATCACTTATTATGTCTGCGTCAATTTTCTTCGAGGGAAGGTGAATGTCCTCGGAATTAAGCGCGTTCTTTAACCCTAGGGGTGTGGCAGTCATAGGTGCGTCCGACGACCCTAAGAAGCTTGGGTATGAGGTCTTCAAGAACTTAAGGGAGTATAAGGGAGGGGAGGTTTACCCGGTCAACCCTAGGAGGGAGTACGTGCAGGGGGTTAAGGCATTCAAGTCCGTGCTGGAGGTTCCCGATCCCGTGGATATGGCGGTCATAGTTGTTCCTAAGAAGTTCGTTAAGCAAGCATTAGTCGAGTGTGGTGAGAGGAGGGTTAAGGCGGTTGTCATCATAACCGCGGGCTTCAGTGAGACCGGGCCTGAGGGCGCTAGGGATGAGGAGGAGTTAGTGGGGATAGCTAGGAAGTACGGGATGAGGATCGTCGGCCCTAACTGTGTTGGCGTGATGAACACGCGTGCTAACCTAAACGCCACCTTCATAATGCCCGCTAAGAAGGGTAGCGTCGCCTTCATAAGTCAGAGCGGTGCGTTGGGTGGGGCGATAATCTACAAGACCATTAAGGAGAGGGTAGGGTTCTCTAAGTTCGTGAGTGTAGGTAACATGGCGGACGTGGACTTCGCGGACCTAATGGAGTACCTAGCGAATGACCCTGAGACGACGGCCATAGCGCTCTACGTGGAGGGGTTGAAGAATGGTAAGCGATTCATGGAGGCAGCTAGGAGGGTAGCGAAGGTCAAGCCGGTGGTAGCCCTTAAGGGAGGCAGGAGTGAGGCAGGGTCTAAGGCGGTGGCGTCACACACAGGTAGCCTAGCCGGAAACTTCAGGGTCTATGAGGCGGCCTTCAAGCAGGCAGGCATCCTAGTCGCTGACACGATTGACGAGATGATAAGCATGGCTAGGGCATTCACGCAACCATTACCCAAAGGCAATAGAGTGGCCATACTAACTAACGCCGGAGGAGCTGGGGTCCTACTCACCGACCAGCTTGAGGCGAGAGGGTTGAGGCTGGCTAAGCTGAGTGAGGAAACTAAGAAGCACTTAAGGAGCTTCCTACCCCCCATAGCGTCTGTAAGGAATCCCGTAGACACGACGGCGGGGGCTAGGGGTAACGACTACTACGAGTGCGTTAAGACATTGCTGAGCGATAACAACGTTGACCTACTGATCGTGGCGTGCGTGGTACCGACTTTCGCCGGCATAACGCCCACGGAACACGCTGAAGGCGCCCTCAAGGCGATCAAGGAACTTAGGGAAGCAGGGATCGAGAAGCCAGTTATAGCTATGTTCATGGCTGGCTACGTATCCGAAGAGTCAGGAAAGTTGCTTGAGGAGAACGGTATCCCAACATACGAAAGGCCTGAAGACGCTGCAGCCGCGGCCTCAGCCCTATCGGTGTTCGCAAGAATCAGGAGTGTTCAATAAAGGCGAACTGCTTAAGTGCTTAACTAAACAGAGAGGATGGAAAGGAAAAGTATTCAGGGATACTTGTTTAGGGGGGAAAGAATCAGAATAGTTTCTTGCCGTGGAGCTCCATGAGCCTATGCCAGTTATTCTCGATGACCGCCTGTATGTTTCTTAAGTCCTCGTCGCTCAGATGTGCGAACCTGCCCTGTAGCCTCACGTAGTCCTTAAGCGGCCTCAGTTTGCTTGGCTTGACCGTCAACTTAAATACACCATGGTCTACCTCGAGTAGCGGCCACGCGCCGGTGAGTACGGCCATCCTGGCGACCTCGACGGTCTTGCTTTCCGGGAATCTCCACCCGGTGGGGCAGGGTGAGTGTATGTGTACGTATGCTAGACCCTCACCCTTCTCCACTACCTCCATAGCCTTCCTTAGCTTGACCTCCATGTCTCTGAGGAACGCTGGTGAGGCAGTGGCTATGTAGGGTACTTTATGTGCGATCATTATCGATATTAAGTCCTTCGGGAACTCACGCTTACCCCTCCACACCGTACCTACGGGCGTGGTGGTTGTCCACGCCTTAGCCGGTGTGGTTCCGCTCCTCTGTACTCCTGTGTTCATGTATGCCTCGTTATCGTATGTTATCCACAGTATCGGCTCGCCGCACTCAGCGGCCGAAGAGAGTGACTGCAGGCCTATGTCGGCAGCACACCCGTCGCCGGCGAACGCCACGACCTTAACGTCCTTCTTACCCCTCACCCTGTAGGCCCTGACGAGGCCCCTAGCGTAAGCGCCTGTCGCAGCGTAATTCGCTAGGACACACGGTACCCCCACCCAGTTGCTCGGGAAGTGCATCGCTATGGAGGCTGAGACACAGTTGGGCGGGAAGACCAGAACCGAGCGCTTCCCGACCACGCGTAGCACGTGCCTCGTAATCAGTGTCGCGCCACATCCCGCGCAGAGCTGGCAGCCGGGAGCGTAGACCGTGTCCCTGAATTCAACCGAGCCCCTTCTCTGAGGCGGTTTATGCTCGACGTATACTGTCCTGACGCACCCGTCGCTCGGGCAGGAACTCTTGATTAGCTTATCGATCATTCCTCTGAAGTCGTTTACTGATACGTCATCACCGCCCATCCCAGCTATGAAGTTCGTGACGGGCACCTTACCACTAAGGCTATACAGTGTTGATAGGATGTCGAGGCCTAAAGGACCCATGCGCGTGCCATGCGCTACCGCCCTATCCACAACACCCACTGAAGCTACTCCTTCCCTCTCAATGACTTCCCTGATCTCCTCTGCTGGGAAGGGTCTGTAGAAGGCTACCCTAATTAGGCCTACCTTAATGCCCTCTGACCTTGCCCTATCCACGGCGCGCTTAGCGGCGGTTGTCATGGACCCCATTGTTATGAGGAGGTGATCGGCGCCCTCGACTCTGTACTCCTCTATTAAACCGTACTCCCTCCCAAACCTTTCCTTGAACTCCTTCGTTACCTCCCTAATCACGTCCTTCGTCCTATGCAGTATTTCCTCGAAGATCCTCCTGTATGGCGTGTGGAGCGGTGCTGGCAGTACCGGGAATATGTAGCCTTTGGAGTCGGGGTCAGTGACGTGGTCGTAGACCTTCCTGGGTGGGAGGAACTCGTCGACTTCTGCTTGATCAGGGATGTCAACGGGCTCGGATGAGTGGGATACGTGGAACCCGTCGAGGCTCATCATTGCTGGCAGTAAGACTCTCTCGTCCTCCGCTATCCTATAGAGCTGGATGACCGCGTCCAAACACTCCTGGCATCCCTCAACGTAGTACTGAATCCACCCTAGGTCCCTTGCGGGCATCGTGTCGGAGTAGTCTGAGGCTAGGGCCCAGTACCACCCGAGGGTCCTGTTAGCTACGGCCATGACGAAGGGAGCCCTGTAGGCTGGTGCCTGCGCTATGACTTCGAAGCCGTAGCCGAAGCCCTGCGAGCACGTCGCCGTGAATGACCTGGCACCACCGATCGCGGCGGCCAGCGCCGCACCTATGGCTGAGTGCTCGCCCTCGGGGTGCACGTATTCGGCCTTCAGCTCTCCTTTAGCGACGAACTCAGCTATGTACTCAACTATGGGTGTCTGCGGCGTTATTGGGTATGCTGACACTACCTGCACTCTCGATAGCTTAACGCCGTACGCTACGGCCTTATTGCCTGAGAGTAAGGTTAGCTTACCCATGGCTTCACACCTCCCTAACCATGCTTATTGCTTTGACGGGGCATTCATTCGCGCACACCCCGCATCCCTTGCAGAACCTGTAGTCTATCACTGGGCCCTCCTCACTCTTCGAGATCACCCCCTCAGGGCAGAAGTCAACGCATAGCCAGCACTTCCTGCACTTCTCGAGATCTATGACTGGCTTAAGCACCCTCCAGCTGGCGGTGGGTTCAGACCATAGCGTATCTAACCTAACTAAGGGTACCTCAGGTAATTCATTACTCATTACTTAACACCTCCGTAGAAACGTTCTCGTACCCAACCCTCACACACCTAACGTAACTGTCCCAGAGTTTCTGAGGGAACCTCTCCTTCACGGCCTTAATGGCTGAGTCAAGCGTTATAAGGCCCGTGACCTTAGCGAACGCACCTAACATCACTATATTAGGTATTGGCCTCCCCATGAACTCCATCGCGTACTTGGTGGCGTCTATGGTGGCTATCTTCGATAACCTCGCCTCAAGCCTTAACTCGGAGAGCACCTCCTTAGGTTGCTTGGGGGTGTTCTGGATGTAGACCCCTCCTTCCCTCAGCCCCTTAGTGACCGTCGGCAGGACCCTATGTAGCCTTGGGTCAAGCACCATAACGTACTTCGGCGAGTATATCATGCTCCTACTGAACTCGCTTTTCTTCCCTAACGATACGAAGGCCGTTACCGGAGCCCCTCTTCGGGCCATCCCGAACCACGGGAAGGCCCGGGAGAATTTCCCGTCGTGCAGGGCCGCCAGGGCAATTAGTTCGGAGCACATAACAACGCCCTGGCCCCCGCGGCCATGGAGTCTGATCTCTTCCATTAAAACACCCACCGGAACACGTATTCCAAAGGTGTTTTCGTGAGGGAATGTAAAAACGCTTTCTCTCGATGCAGTTTAACGTGTTTTTGAGATACTTTAATGTTATTCGTTAATTATGTGTAGCTTTATGAAGTGAACCGAGCATGATATGCAGGGATCGTAGTTCCTTATAGATTGCTCCACCACCCACTGCGCTTTATCACGCGGTATCGTGAGTAGGTTCGGGGCCAGCCTCCTTATGTCTTCCTCCATCGCGACGTAGTTCTGGCATGTTGGGGCCACGATGTTCGCGTACTGCACGAAGCCGTCATCATCTATCTTATACCTGTGGTAGAGCATCCCCCTGGGCGCCTCAGTTATTGCTGCGGCCTCTCCCTCCCTAACCTCGCCTTCAATGTAGGGCTGTGGTGGTTCCTTGTAGGACGTTATTAGCTCGTCGAGCTCCACGACGGCGTGGTACACCTCCGCAGCCCTAGCTATTATGCTTTGGAACGCATTACGTAGTGGTGCCTTAATCCCGAGCTCCGCTAGCTTATCCTTAACCTCGGGGGCTAGGAGGTCGTAGTTCAGGTTGAATCTGGCTAGGGGGCCGACGCAGTAGGGCCTGCCACCGCTCAACCTATACCTCAGCGAGTTAGAATACTTAGCCTGCTCAACCTCAATATGCTTCTCAAAGTCGTCCTCCTTGAAGCGCTCCCCATCACTGGTCACCACATCGCCCTCTAGTATCGGGTACCTTACGTCATTCCTTAGCGACGCGTACGTGATGTCCTGCTTAAACTCGGGCATCGGTAGGTTAGCGACGAACTCCAACACCCTCCTAGCCCTGCGCTTCATCTCCTCAACGCGCTTCAGTAGCGGGAGCAACTCGTCACGCCTTATGATCCTGTACGTGCCCCCAACACGGAACACTACAGGGTGCACTGGACGTCCTCCCACGACCTCAAGCACCCTATTGCCCCACGCCTTGAGCTTCAGGGAGTCCCTGATGAAGTCGCCGTGCTCTTCAACCATCTGCAGTGCTGAGTCGTACCCGAGGAAGTCAGGTGCGTGCAGTAGGGCTACGTGGAGCACGTGGCTCTCTATCCACTCGCCCAAGTAAGCTATTCTCCTGAGCTTGAATACCTCCTCATGCGGCTTTATGCCTAAGATCTTCTCCATCGCCCTGCTGGAGCTCATCACGTAGGCTAGGGGGCATATACCGCATATTCTGGCAGTTATGTCTGGGACCTCAAGGTAGTGCCTGCCCTTAAGTATGGCTTCAAAGAACCTTGGTGCCTCATGAATGTGTACCTCAACGTACTCGACCCTACCGCCACTCACTTTCAGGTAAACCCCGCCCTCACCCTCAACTCGGGCGAGGTTACTTACCCTTATTTCGAGGGACTCACGACCATTACCCGTCATTTCGCACCACCTTCCAACTCGTTAATTACCTTGCGGAACTTCTCGGACCAGCCTGTGAAGCCCTTAAATAGCCGCGCGATATCGCGGTCCTTCATACCCATCTCCCTTAACCTCAACACTAACGCCTCAGGCCTAGCGTCTATGGCTGGACCGAAACACCCGTAGCACCCGCGCCCAAAGGTCGGGCAGAGGGCACCACATCCTTCCTGAACTACGGGCCCTAAGCACGGTATCCCCTTAGCCACCATTACGCAGACATTGCCCTTCCTTCTACAGTCCATACAGAGGGCTTCCCTCCTTAAGTAGGGTTTCCTGCCGACGAGTACCTGCTTTATGAAGCTCAGCAACCTTTCTTTGCTGACCGGGCATCCACGTAGTTCGTAGTCAACCTTAACTACCTCAGCCACAGGTTTCGAGTGCTCTAGCGCCTTAACCCACTCCGGGTTCGGGTACACTACCCTCTTAACCTCATCTAACCTCAACCAGTTTCTGAGGGCTTGAATGCCGCCAGCAGTGGCGCACGCACCTATGGCGACAAGGATACGTGATTTCTCCCTAACACGCTTCACTAACTCTTCCTGCTCAGGTGTTGATATGGAGCCCTCGATGAACGCCACGTCGTAGGGCCCTGGGGCAGTAGCGCGGCTTGCCTCTAGGAAGTAGGTGAACTCAACGGCGTCTGTGAGGGTCAGTAACTCGTCCTCCATGTTAAGTATTTGGAGCTGACAGCCGGAGCAGGACGTGAACTTGAAGACTGCGACCTTAAGTTTCCGGCGCATCATATTTGCTCCACCCAGAAGTACTTCTTTATGAACCAGTGCGGGAATACGGGACCGTGCTTACACACGAAGTACGGGCCCACTTGACAGTGCCCGCAGAGCCCCACACCGCACCTCATTCTCCTCTCCAGCGAGAGGTATATTTGATTGTCTTTCAAGCCGACCTCGTAGAGCTTCTTGATCGTGAACCTCATCATTATCTCGGGCCCACAGATCATTGCTATGGTCCTTTCCGGGTCTATGTCAGCCTTAGGTATTAAGTCAGTTACGAAACCTACGTGGCCCTCCCAAGGACCCTCAGCCTCGTCAACGCTGAGTAGTAGCTCAGTGTTGGGTATTGAGGCATACTTTTCGAGCTCGTACTTGTATAGTAGGTGCCTCGGCGTCCTAGCCCCGTAAAGTATCGTTAACTTTCCGTACTTAGCTCTATTCTTTTCAATATGCCTTATGACGGGCCTCAGCGGCGCTAACCCTATGCCGCCGGCAACTATTAAGACATCCTTGCCTACGGCCTGCTCGACCGGCCATCCTTTCCCGTAAGGTCCCCTAACACCTATGACATCACCTACATTAGCTTCAGTAAGTACCTCCGTAACGCGTCCAGCAGCACGCACTGTATGTGCAACTAGCCCTTCCTGTGTGACGTCGCTCACGGATATAGGTACCTCACCCATGCCCATCACGTAGAGTTCGTTAAACTGCCCTGGCTTCGGCTCTGGATACCCCTCAGGCATCCTAAGGTAGAACGTCCTGACGTTAGGTGCTTCATCAATGACGTCCTCTATTACGGCTGGCTTAGGGATTAACCTACCCTCAACTACTTTCACGGCTTCTCACCCACTCAACTACTTTCTTAATCGTTTCCCGCAGATCTATTCCTGCGGGACACCACGTGATGCACCTACCGCAACCGACGCACCCAAAAACCCCGAATTGCCTAACCCAGTATGCGAATTTGTGTAGAACCCAGTGTCTGTACCTTGCCCATAAGTCCTTCCTGAAGTTCCCGCCAGCAACCTCCGCGTAAGTGTATGATATGCAACCGTCCCACACCCTAATCCTGACCGCGCCTCCGTCTAACTCGGGCTCATCTATGACGTCGAAGCAGAAGCACGTCGGGCAAACCATGTTGCACCCTGCGCATCCAAGGCATCTCTCAGCTACTTCCTTAAACACAGGAGAGTTTAATCCTAATTCTAACTCATCCGGCAGTCGCTCCAGCTCGAAGGGTGCCTTAGCCTTAAGGGACGCGTTCTTTAAGGCGTCATAGTACCTCCTGAGCACCTCGTCGCTTGCCGGCTCTAGATTGAGTTCGCTTAGGAGCTCAACACCTAAGTCCGAGCCGGGCCTGAAGACCACTAGGTCGTCATCAAGTCTTGTGTAAGCTATGTCAAAGCCGTCCCGTGCCTCAGGACCTGTACCCATGGTGGAGCAGAAACACGTAGCTCCTGGCTCGACACAGTTCTCTACAATGATGATTAACTTCTTTCTTAATGCCAGGTAGTACGGGTCTCCAATACCCCCCTGAACTTTGTCCATCACGTTTATTGAGGCTAGGTCGCATGGCTTAATAGCGAATAACGCTGTTGGCGGGAACCTCTCCTTAGGGTACTCAACACTCCAGTCAGGCCTTATCCTGAATAACTCCAGCCTGGGAGGGTAGAGTATGCGTTTAGGTGAGTCCGGTCCGTGCCTAAAGTGCTTTCCACCCTCCTTCACGAAGTACTTGCCCGGTGCTTGAATGTCCTCCCACCCGTACGGTATTTCATCGAAGGACGCCACCTCCTTCAACCTTATGACGCCGTCCTCAAGCTTAGGCGCAATGACCCTATACCCCCTTAATCTCAGTGCGTTGAAGAGCTTACGCAACTCCTCGAACCTACCGGAATATATGCTTCCAGAAACCATATGGTCACCCTGCAACAGTGTTTTGTCTAAGTGCGGCCAGCGACCGCACACTCTATTAATTACGGGTGGGGTTTAAATTTTTAAAAGAATTAACAATGAAAACATTGAATTGGCTGACTTCACCTAAATTTAATTAATACTATTTAACGAAATACTATGCGAAATTGGTTAATGGTCGTAGCGAATAGGTATTTACATCATTATGGATAAAGGCACCTAAACTAGTAACGGATTTATTATTGAACTACGTATAAAAGCCTTAACCACGAAAAAGTCAGATGAGTCACGCGGGCAACCGGAGATCCAAAGAACACACTTACGTAGTTACCGGATGTAGCAAGGGAGTGGGGCATTACTTCAGCACCGCATACCTGGTATTAGGGTCCTCCTGTAGGGTTTCTACTGTAACTCACCCTAACCATGTGAACCCTAACCTTAAGACTGAGGAACGCCTCGGCAAGGAAGAGTGCGGAGCTCTGCTGCTCGGTCTCCGTCACTATCCTCTTGGTACCTTCCATTGCGTTATAGTATGCCTGCGCTAAGGCCTTATTGACCTTGTGGCTGCTTATGGATGTGACGCCCTCATACTTGAAGTGTATCCTAGTTGGCGTCCCTAAGTACTTCTCGAGCCTCCTAGCCCGCGTTAGTGGTGTGGGCCTCCCAATCTCGATGTATGCCTCCCTAACCTCCTCAGGTATCTTGACAGTTGTAGCGTCACTGAACTTCCGCCTAACGGGTTCCTTAGCGAATAACGCCTCTAGCTCCTCAGGCTTGACTGGGTTCCATCAGGTTTAATTATTAGCGGTAACGGCTTCGGGAGGTACGGCTTTATGTTGAACTAGAACTCAGGGAGTACTTCAGGGTTTCGGAAAGATCCGCCTAAACTTACTTCCATTGGCGCATGGTTTTTCACCTCGCGACTCTTAAGGTTGCCCTCCCTTATTAAGCAATTATTTATTGCAGAGCATAAACCCCTTCAGGGATGTTTAGCAACGAAACTTAACTTAAGGAGAGAAATTCCGTAACTGTAGTTGATCCAAATGAATTCTAATTAATGGTACCGAGCACATCAACATAATACGTGCGGAGAGCGAGGAAATACTGGCGGTACGTATGGGTGAGGACGATA
>Ga0256842_1002303_pt1 | contig 13882 bp, 9 predicted proteins | sample 4559240metaG_FD_185973 | JGI IMG/M metagenome (GOLD analysis project Ga0256842, IMG submission 185973) | Hydrothermal vent microbial communities from Guaymas Basin, Mexico - 4559-240 | ecosystem: Environmental > Aquatic > Marine > Hydrothermal vents | place: Mexico: Guaymas Basin | collected...
GCTATTTGTAATTATCTTCTTTATTGGAATTATTAACTCATATTTTCCAATAGATAAAGTACAAAATTATTTGTCACGCAAAAAACTTTATGGCTTAGAATACTTAATGGCATCACTTTTCGGAACAGTTACACCATTTTGTTCTTGTTCGTCGGTGCCATTATTTATTGGCTTTGTAAGTGGTGGCATTCCTCTTGGAGTAACCTTTGCGTTTCTGATAACATCGCCATTGGTAAACGAGGTTGCAATTGGATTGTTTATTGGGCTTTTTGGAGTTAAAACTACTGCTATTTATGTTGTTAGTGGTGTTTTGTTAGGCACAATTTCTGGAATGATTTTACAAACTTTTAAGTTAGAAAGATATTTAAGTCCCTGGGTAAAAGAAATCTTGGCAAAAGCACAAAAAGAACAAGATGTTTTTGTGGCAGATAAGCAAAGTTTTAGCAAACGACTTCCAATGATTTGGCACGAAGCATTAAAAATAATCAAAGGTATTTTACCATATTTACTTATAGGAATTGCCGTTGGCGGATTAATGCACGGTTATATTCCAGAAGGTTTTTTTGAAAAATATATGAGTAAAGATAACTTTTTTGCTGTACCAATTTCAACAATATTAGCAGTACCAATGTATTCCAACGCATCAGGAATTTTACCTGTTGTTCAGGTTTTGGTTACAAAAGGTATTCCTTTGGGAACAGCCATTGCCTTTATGATGGGTGTTGTTGGCTTATCGTTACCGGAAGCAATGCTTTTGAAAAAAGTAATGACATGGAAATTAATAGCCATATTTTTTGGCACAGTAACAGTATGTATAATTATATCGGGTTATTTGTTTAACTTGATTTTGTAGAATTTTCAGCAGATTATTATGATAATTGCAGTAAAATATCTGCGTTTATCTGCGATAATCTGCGCAATTAAAAAAATAAAATTATGGAAATTAAAATTTTAGGCACAGGTTGCCCAAATTGCATAACTCTTGAGAAACGAGTTAAAAAAGTAGTAAAAGAAAATGTTATTAATACTAAGAATTTTTGCGGTTGTAAGTTTATTTACAATAAAATTGTGTAACCATATTTTAACATTTTCTAATTTTTCAAATACCTTATTTTTATAATATTGTTTAATATATGCCCATATTTTTTCAGAATGGTTTAATTCTGGAGAATATGGCGGGATTCTTATAAATACAATATTTTCAGGAATTTTATATTTAGATAATGAATGAAATCCTGCATTATCAATTATTATTATTTTCAGTTCATTTGGGTTATATTTAGAGAATTCGAGAATATAAGAGTAAAATATTTCACTTGTAGTTCCTTCAATTTCATAAACAAAAGCATCTCCATTTATTGGAGAAAAACTACCATAAAGATATGTATTTTTAAAGGCGTGTTGGTATTTTACAATCGGTTTTACACCTCTTGCTGTTAAGCATCTGCCAATATGTGTTTTTAATCCAAACCGACTTTCATCTTGGAAGTATAAATTAAAGTGCTTAAACTTATCTTTATTCTGTTGAATGATTGTTTTTAGAAGTTCAGGAAGTTTTTTTTAAAGTTTCAAAGGCTTGCTCATCTTTTTTATAATGAGACTTTCTTGGTTGTTTTAATTTCGTCCCAAAATTAACAATCATAAAAGAACGAAGAGTGTGATAATTTATATCTATATTATGTTTGCTTTTCACCCATAAAACTGCATCGTTATATCCTTGTAAGGGTTCTTTACTGTTATTTAACTTCTGGTTTAAACTTTCCTTTATTTCAGAAGAAATAACTAAATGATGCTTACCTCCACTTGTGCTATTTATCATAACTTCTATACCTTCTTCTTGATATTTTTTTGTCCAATCAAATAAAGTTCTTAGACCAATACCTAAATGATTTGATAATTCAACTTTTGTCTTAAATTTGTTGGTCTTAGTTAGTATCAAGCTTTTTATTCGAAGTTTAGATTTGTAATTTCTTGTTTTCTTATACAGAAGTTCGAGTTCTTCTAAATTTTCTTTTATTGGTATAATTGCTCTTTTTCCCATAATGCAAAGATACAAATATATCGGCAAGTTTGAAATTAAATTGGTGTAACACCAAATTTACTACCCCAGTAAGTTGTATCCATTAAAACAATTATATCTCTAACTTGTTTAATAGGAATATCCAACGTATGTAAGTCTATCTTTCGCTGAATGGTTCGCTTTGAGCAAGCATATTTATCTGCTAATTGCTGATAAGTCTACTTTCCTTTGGTATAATTTTTCCAAATAATTTCAGGATTCAGTAAATTCCTCCTGTAAAAAAACAATTACAGGCTAAACATTTATAGTGTTGTTTATTATTTCGAACACCATATTTCTTCGTTATTGAATTGCCACAATAAATGCACTTTTTTTATTCATAAGCTTTCATTTAGTGCAAAGATAGGAATATCAATAGATACAGAATGTTTTAGCAACCATTTTGTCTATTAAGCCAACAATAATAAATTAGTCACAAAGAAAAGAGGCTACTCAAATTGAGCAACCTCCTTATTTATCATATTCAACAGAAAAATTTCTAAACTAATACAATTAAGAAATATTTTTTCTTTCCTTTTTGAACAAGAATATACTTATCGTTAATAAGATATTTTGTATCGATAACAGCTTCCATATCATTTAGTTTTTCCTTATTGATACTTAATCCATTATCCTTCATTAACCTTCTCAATTCACCTTTCGATACAAATATTTTAGTTTCTTCGGCTAAAAGATCTATAATGTTAATCCCCTTCTCAATACATATTTTTGGTAGCTCAAAAGTTGGTACACCATCGAAAACAGCTAAAAATGTTTTCTCGTTTAATTTGGTCAACGAATCAGCTGTAGCCTTTCCAAACAAAATAGTTGAAGCTTCTATAGCCATTTCGTAATCGTCTTCAGAGTGCACCATAATAGTAACTTCTTTGGCTAAAGTTTTTTGCAATAGTCGTAAATGAGGCTCTTCTGTATGCTTAATTATAAGCTCATTTATTTCTTGCTCATTTAAAAGTGTAAAAATCTTGATATATTTCTCTGCATCTTCGTCCGAAACATTTAACCAAAATTGATAAAAGGTATAAGGAGATGTTTTTTCAGGGTCTAGCCAAATATTTCCAGATTCTGTTTTCCCAAACTTCTTACCATCGGCTTTTGTAATTAATGGACAAGTAACCGCAAAGGCTTGCCCACCCGTTTTTCTACGTATCAGTTCTGTCCCTGTAGTTATATTTCCCCACTGATCGGCACCTCCCATTTGCAATTTACAATTGTACGATTTATAAAGTTCTAAAAAATCATTTCCTTGAACTAACTGATAAGTAAATTCAGTAAAAGACATTCCCATTTTTGAATCGGCACCCAAACGTTTTTTTACAGACTCCTTAGACATCATATAATTAACGGTGATATGCTTACCCACATCACGAATAAATTCGAGGAATGAAAAGTTTTTCATCCAATCGTAATTATTAACAAGTTCAGCGTTATTTTTAACTTTTTCATCGAAATCTAAGAATCGAGCAAGTTGTTTCTTCAATCCATTCTCATTGTGTCTGAGCGTGGTTTCATCTAAAAGGTTTCGTTCTTCCGATTTACCCGAGGGGTCACCAATCATCCCTGTTGCGCCTCCAACTAAAGCAATAGGTTTATGACCCGCTATTTGTAAATGCTTTAGCATCATAACAGAAACTAAATGACCAATATGGAGTGAATCTGCAGTTGGATCGATTCCTACATAGCCAGAAACCATTTCTTTTTCTAATATTTCTTCTAATCCAGGCATCATATCGTGAACCATACCTCTCCACTGTAACTCTTTAATAAAATTGCTCATACTTTTGTGATTAAAATAAAAGGAGAAAGGTGAAAGTTTTATCTCTCAATTTTCTCCTTCTTTAGATTTGTATATTCAGTTTATTTTTTTTTAGCTTGCTGTTGTTTCTGTTTAGCCATTTCTTCTAATCTTGCTTGGAAACCAGATTTTTTCTTTGCTGGTTTCTTTTTGGAAGCTTCCAATTTTGCTAATACTTTTTTATCATCAACAAAGTACTTAATCAAGAACATTTGAGAGAAGGTAAATATATTGGCAACAAAATAGTAATAACTTAAACCTGACGCATAACTATTCAAGAAAAACAAGAACATAATAGGCATAAAATACATCATGGTTTGCATTCCTGGCATAGCATTGTTCTGTGGATTCATTGAGTTCTGCATCTTGGTATAAAGGATTGTTGAAGCCGTCATCAACAATGTAAATAAACTTACGTGATCACCATAAAATGGTATATTGAATGGTAAATCATAAATTGAATCATAGGTAGATAAATCTGTTGCCCAAAGAAAGCTTTGGTGCCTTAATTGTATCGAGACGGGGAAAAATCGGAACATTGCAAATAATATTGGCATTTGCAATACCATTGGTAAACATCCTCCCATAGGATTCACGCCTGCTTTTTTGTATAAAGCCATAGTTGCTTGCTGACGTTCCATTGTTTTATCTTTTGGAATCTTAGCGTTTATTTCATCGATTTGGGGCTTAAGCACCTTCATTTTAGCAGTTGACATATACGATTTGTATGTCAAAGGGAACAATACCAGTTTAATAATAATAGTCATTACTAAAATAATAATTCCATAATTTGAAATAAAGCTACTTAAAAACTGAAATAGAACAATGATAACATATCTGTTTATCCAACCAAAAATAGTCCATCCCAAATCAATAATAACATCTAAATTGAGATCGTCTTTTCCATCATCGCTAAGTTTACTGTATTCTTTTAAAGTATTAAAATCGTTTGGTCCAAAGTAAAACTGAAAAGGAATAGTTTGGTTAGAAACTGAACTCAAAGGGATCCCTATAGAAGCATTATATTTTTTTATAAAACCAGGTACTTTTTCGTGAATAGACTCACTATTTAGATTAGCGTTAGAAAAGTAATCTTTAGCAATAAAAATAGATGAAAAAAACTGGTCTTTAAAAGCCACCCATCTTACCTTAGTTTTTAGTTCTTCTTCGGCAGAACCTGTTTTTGATAAATAACCTGTTTCGTCTTGGTAATATTTATAATAAATCTGAGAATACATATCCTCATTTTTAGCACCTTTCTCTTGCTGAGGGACATACATTGACCAATCTAATGTTAAATAATTTCGATTAGATTTTAATTCTTGCTCTAATCCGTTAACAACAATATCGAAATCGACAGCATAACTATTAGGTTTTAAAGTGTAAATGTAATCTATATACTTATCGGCTGAGGCTTCTAAACGTAGAGTTACTTTCTTTTCTTCTGAGCTCGCATCATTATTATCGGAACCACTAATAAGTTTAAAATATAGCTTATCAGTAGATAACATCTGATTTTCCGCAAAGAAATTTAATACAAATTTTGAGGAGTCTTTAATAAATAAATGAAGCGGTTTCTCTTTAAAATTAGTATATTTTTTAAGTTCAACATCTTCTGGTGCTGCTCCTTTGGAATTTAATGTTAGTTTAATTAAATCATTTTGAAGTATTATTGATTTTTCTTGACCAACACTCGCTGCAGAGAAAATACCAAATTGCTTATTTTGAACAACCACAACGGTGTCATTTGCAACTATTGAATCTACAAGAAGAGGTTCTATACGTTTTGTGTTTTCTGCATTAATTTTACTAGCCAATTCTGCTTTTTGTTGAACCATCTCCAAAGAGTCTCGTTCGATCTTTTCCTTTCGCTGAATCTCAGCCATTTCTGCATCGGTAGGTTTCGTATAAAAGAAGTATCCTATAAAAAGGCTTCCTATTAATAACATTCCGATTATTGAATCTTTATTCATCTCTATTTTTTATTTTAATCTGGTAATAAATAAGTTATTTTTTATCCTAAATATATTTTACTTTCCTAGAGCGGCTTTGATAAAGCCAACAAAAATAGGATGAGGATTTAAAACCGTACTTTTATATTCTGGATGAAACTGAACTCCCACAAACCATTTGTGTTTTGGGATTTCGACAATTTCCACTAAATCTGTATCTGGATTAATTCCCGTACCTTTCATTCCTGCGTTTTCAAAATCTTTTAGGAATTTATTATTAAACTCATATCTATGACGATGTCGTTCGTTAGTTGTTTCCGATTGATATGCATCAAAAGCATTTGAACCTTTAATAATTCCACAAGGATAAGACCCTAAACGCATGGTGCCTCCCATATCAAAAATCTCTTTTTGTTCTTCCATTAAATCAATAACAGGGTATGGAGTACGGCGACTCATTTCTGAAGAATGTGCGTCTTTAAGATGTAATACATTTCTAGCATATTCGATAACTGCACATTGCATTCCTAAACAGATTCCTAGGAAAGGAATATTATTTTCTCTTGCATATTTTACAGCCAATAATTTACCATCGATTCCTCTATGTCCAAAACCTGGAGCGACTAAAATGCCTGACATTCCCACTAACTCTTGAGCAATATTATCATCGGTTAATGGTTCTGAATGAATCCATTTAATATTGACTTTAGATTTATTTGAGACTCCTGCGTGTAGCAACGATTCGGCTATAGATTTATAAGCATCGTGCAACTCTACATACTTACCAACCAAAGCAATATTAACTTCATTTTCTGGCTGTTTTAATGTATCAAGAAAATCTGTCCATGGCTTTAATGCGGGCTCATTTTTTAAAGGTAAGTTTAGCTTTTCGAGAACTGTTACGTCTAATTTTTCTTCCCTCATTTTTAAAGGGACTTCGTAAATCGTAGGAACATCAATAGATTCTATAACTGAACTGACGCTTACATTACAAAATAAGGCAACTTTTTTCTTAATATCATTATTTAATGGGTGCTCTGTACGCAAAACAAGAACATCGGGCTGTACTCCATTTTCTAACATCATCTTTACGGAGTGCTGAGTAGGCTTAGTCTTTAATTCTCCAGAAGCTGCTAAAAACGGAACTAATGTTAAATGTATTACTAATGCATCGGAACCCAATTCCCATTTTATTTGTCGTACTGTTTCAATATATGGTAAGGATTCTATATCGCCAATCGTTCCCCCAATTTCTGTTATTACAACATCGAAATCACCTGTTTTACCTAGCAATTTCATTCTTCGTTTTATTTCGTCTGTAATATGAGGAATAATCTGAACGGTTTTTCCAAGATAATCTCCTTTTCGCTCTTTATTAATAACAGATTGATAAATTCTACCTGTCGTAACATTATTGGCTTGCGAAGTTGGAACATTAAGAAAACGTTCATAATGTCCTAAATCCAAGTCAGTTTCGGCACCGTCTTCTGTTACAAAACACTCTCCATGCTCGTATGGGTTTAGTGTTCCTGGATCGACATTAATATATGGATCGAATTTTTGAATCGTTACCGAATAACCTCTAGCTTGTAATAATTTAGCTAAAGATGCTGAAATAATTCCTTTCCCAAGCGATGAGGTAACGCCTCCTGTTACAAAAATGTACTTTGTTGTTTTCATTTAATTTATTTATAATATTACTATAAATACTAAAATTTATAGCTAAGTCCTATACTTGGCAAAACTGGTAATTGATATATTTTTTCGTTTTCAAAGGTATCAACATAAAAAATATTTTTACGATTATAAACATTTGTAATAGTAAATGAGATCGTCATTTTACCTGCTTTTTTGAAGTCAAATTTCTTTTTTATAGAAAAATCTAATCTGTGATAATCTGATAATTGGTACGAATTTATTTCTCCATAAATTGTTTCTGGTTTTCCATTAGCACTTTCCACCTGAGGGTCGATACTGTTGTTTAAAGTTAACATTTCGTAATAGCCTTGGACGGGTGTAAAAGGGAAACCGCTACCATAATTCCAACGTAAGCCTAATTCCCAAGATTTGTCTTTACCTAGTTTATAGCTAGTCATTAAATTAATATTATGTCTTCTATCAAAGTGTGTTCTATAAATAGTACTACCATCATCTCTATTAACATATCCTAAAGAATAGACAGCCCAAATTGATAGATTTTTCTTGGTGTAATTTAAAACCATATCTGCTCCATAAGCGGCTCCGTCTTCAATTATGTAATCAGATTTTAATTCATCGGGTTCGTCTTTATTTTCTATATTATCATCATAAATCTTGTTTCTATTGATATTTGTCAACTGATCAAATGATTTATAGTAAGCCTCCACATTTAAGTTTAAATCTCTGGTTAAATCTACTTCTGTACCAATAATTAAATGCTTTGCTTTTTGCAATTTATGAGTCAATTCTTCTCCCTTAAAATCGTTTAGTAAATTATCGGGCCCTGATAAAAACCCGTAAAATAGATTTACAACATCTCTATCCGATGTGGCTGCTATTAGGTTTTGTGAATAAAACCCACCTGCTAATTTTAAACGAATTGTTTCTGTCATGTTATATTTTATGCCTAGTCTTGGTTCGAAAGAAAAATTATCTAGCGAAGCATAGTAATGAAGTCTCACTCCTGGCTCTATCACAAAATTCCCCCAAATAAATTTGGGTTTAACATAAGCTCCAATTTCGGTAGTATTTTCTATTTGTGAAATACCTCGACCTATAGAATTGGTAAAGCTAAAATCTGTTTTTCCACCCATTAATTCTACACCATAATCTAACTCATTTTCGCCTAGGAAATAGTGTAAATTTAATCCGAAATTGAACCCATTAATTTGTGAATTTCTTCTTTGATTATCGGTATTAGCTAAGTTAATTTCATAATTAGAGAATGATGAGCGAATAGAAATAATTGTAGGAACATTTTCTGGAACAATTACAATTCTAGTTCCTATCCCCCACTGATCCCAACTGTAATCAGATATCGATTTATATCTAACATCATCGGAAAAATTAAATCCAAAAACACTGACTTTACTTCCATTCTCTGAGCCATAGGTCATTTTACCATATAAGTCATTATACGAAAATGGTAATCCGACACCATCGTTAACATAAGGATATATATATTTGGAAGACTGCTCCATATATGACGTTTTAGCATAAAGCAAGTATGTTAATGAACTAGGTGATGCTTCTGTTATCTTTTTTAAAGGGCCCTCTAATACAAAGTTTGCTCCAAAAGTACTTAATGAAACTTTCCCTCGCATTCTCTGTTTGTTACCATCGCGTAACGAGATATCCATTATAGAAGAAATTCGACCTCCATACTGTGCATTAAATCCTCCTGTATAAATATCGGCATTACTAATTACATCGGTTTCGAAAACAGAAAAGAATCCAATTGAATGAAAGGGTTGATAGATGGTCATTCCGTCTAACAATACCTTATTTTGAATTGGAGAACCTCCTCTAATATAAAGCTGACCTCCTTGATCTCCTGTGAAAACAACTCCTGGCAATGTTTGTATTGCCTGAGCTAAATCCGGCTCACTTCCCATACTAGGCAATGCTGTAATTTCCTTTGGAGATAGTTTTACAACCGACATTTTAATTTCTGTTTTTGCTTCTTGTCTTTTGGCTGAAATAACAACATCGTCTAATTTCTGAGAAGATTTCTCCAAATGAATATTAATTTTTGTTGTTCTCGATTTTTTAATCGTTACGGTTTTATTAAATTTTGCGTAACCTAAATAACTGACTTCAACTGTATAAGTCCCTTCAGGAACTTTGTCAATAAAGAAAAAACCATTAACATCTGTAGATGCTCCGTATTTTGTCCCCTTTAAATATACATTAGTAAAAAGAACTGCTTCACCATTCTCTTTATCGTAAATAAATCCTTTTAATACTCCTGTATTCTGTGCAAACAGAGCGGTAGTCATCAAAAATATGATGATAATAATTAATTGTTTTTTCATTTATTTGTGATTGAATAGTTTGTTTTTCTTAATACAGGGAATCTCAATAAAATTATTCTATATATGAGTCGATAAGCTTAATTTTCCCTTTTAAGACTTCCAAATTCTTTTTATTGACTTCAATCTTATTCTCATATTCTTTTAGTAAACCTTTGGCTGTACCTGCAGAAAAGAATCCAATATTATTCTCAAGTTGTTGGATATCGCTTTCCACTTTTTTAATTCTGGTAACCAATTTATTGCGTTCTCCAAAAATTAACTTTTGTGCATTAGGCGACTCAATATATTGATCTAATTTTACTTTTAATCTAGCTAAATCTCTTTCTTTAACATCAATATTTAATGCATCGAACTGATTATTAATTGCCGTTCTATATCGTTCCTGAACATCATTCTTATTTTTAATTGGAACAAATCCTATTCCCGCCCATTGATCTTGAAAAGTTTTTAAATCTAATACACTTTCTTTACCATCTTCTTTTTGCTGATAGGCATCAATCAATTTAATCAACTCGTTCTTCTTTTCTAGATTTTCCTTTTCATCGCCATGAATTTCTTTAAAATGAGCATCTTTATTATTAAAAAAGATATCGCAGGCAGAACGGAATCTTTTCCATACCGCATCGGATTTCTTTCTTGGAACAGGACCAATATTCTTCCATTGTTTCTGAATCTGAATTATTTTATTACTAGTTCCAACCCAATCCTCACTATCCTTAAATGCCTCTACCTTTTCTATCAATACTATTTTAAGATCTAAATTATCTTTTTGCTTAGATTTTAAGCCATTAAAGAATTCATTTTTCTTTTTAAAGAATGCATCACAAACGCTTTTAAATCTACTATAAATATCATCGTTATACTTCGAGGGAACCATTCCTATCTTACGCCACTCTTTTTGCAATTCAATAACAATATTCGAGCTTTCATCCCATTCTTTAGGAGTAGTATAATCTTCTTTTAATACAGCTTCAACCTTTTCGCAAACCTCTGTTTTCTTTACCAAATTAACTTCTCTATCTTCCTTTAATTTCGTTTGATAATCTTGAAATTTATCATTTATTGCTTTTGTTGCTGTTTTAAACCTCTCCCACAAAGCCTCTCTATACTCGTCGATAACAGGACCGACATCTTTCCAACGTTGATGTAAATCTTGTAATTCTACAAATGCTGTTTTAGCATTCTTAGAATCGATTAAGTCCTCAGCCCGCTGGCATAATGTTTCCTTTTGTTGTTGATTCTTTTTTAAATCTAATTCACGTAACTCCTTATTAATATTCAAATAATCATAAAATTGATTTAAGGCAAAATGATATTTAGAGTTTAACTCTTTAATTTTTGAAGATGGAATTTGTTTAATATTCTTCCATTTAGCTTGTAATTCTTTAAAAGTATTATATACTGTATTAAAATGCTCTGTAGAATTTACTAATTGAGTAATCTGCTCAATTATTTCAAGTTTTTGTTTATAATTCGCTTCTTTTACTTGTTCTAATTTAGAGACAGATTCGGCTCGTTTAATTTTAAAAACCCTTATTAATTCTTTAAACGTTTCTTCATTAGAATTTACAAGTGGAGTATACTCTTCTATTTTTCCACCATCATCCAAGAACTTTTTCTTGTGTTCCTCTTGTTCTTTGTTTAGCTTACTATAAAACGTATTTTTAATAATATCGATTAGTTTTTTACTTTTTCCAAACTCATAAGTATTAACTACTTTGTTTGTTTCAGCAACTAACTCTTCTATAGTTAATTTATTAAAATCAGGAATAACATCCGTCTTGACTTCTTCTTTAACCTCTTTTGTGGGTTCGTTAGAAGCTGCTACTTCTTCATCAATTTTATCAGAATCATTCGATTCTACTTCCAAATTAATTTCTTGTGACTTTTCTGTCTCTTTTGATGTTTCTGTAGAAGCCTCTTCATTCACCTCAATTTTAGGTAACTCAGTATTCTCGAACTTTTGCTCGTTAGCAACTTGCTCTTGATCAGAATTCATCATGTCTTTATTTTCTTCCATGATTGATAAATTTTTATATTTATAGCTGAATAGCAAAGCGTTAACACTTCTTCTATTTGATTAATTTCAACCTAAATATTACTTATTATTAAAACATACGAAAGTAAAGAAAAGCAAGCAATAGTTCAAACAAATTAAAACTTTTATTCATTCGTAAATTCAAGCCGCAACTTCCCTTCATTATTAAATAATAATTATTTTATGAAATTTCAATAAATACCTAGGTAATAAAACGCAACTTTATGAATCTTATATCGTAATAACAACTGATGTTTCGTCAAAGATTGAGATTCTATAATAAAACTCAATTTCTAATCGATTGAAAGTCAACAAATAACTAACAATAAATTATCTACAATGAAAAATATTTTAGTAATAGAAGATGCGCTTCCTGTAAGGAAAATCTTGGAAGCGGTATTAGGTAAAGACAGTAGTGTATTATCAAAAGAAAACGGTCAAGAAGCTCTTGAATGGTTACAGGAGGGAAATATGCCTGATTTAATTATTTGCGATATTCAAATGCCAATTATGGGAGGTGAAGAATTCGTAAAAGAAGTTAAAGCAAGTGGATATTTCAAAGATATTCCAATAATTATGCTTTCGGGTTTAGAGAGTAGCGAAGAAAGAATAAAGATGTTAAAATTGGGCACTAATGACTACATTGTTAAGCCTTTTAATCCTGAGGAGCTTAAATTAAAAGTTAGTATTTATCTAAATTAATATTATAAAACTTATGTTTAAGCTTTTATCATTAACCTTTTAAAAATAAGTCATGTCCGAAAAACTCATATACATAGGTAACGATCAGGAAATTATAAACGAAATAAAAAAAATTGATAGGATAGAAATTGAACTAACTACAAGTCCATATTTAGCATCTAAATTAATAGCAAAACTAGGAATAATTGATGCTATTATTTTCGACTATACAGTAAAAGGGATAAGCGCTCTTGATTTTCATAATCAGATATTATCTACTATTTATTTTAGAGGAATTCCGTTTATTATTATAAATAAAAACAAACCCTCTAAAAAAGAAATACTAGAAGGCTTAAACGAAAAAGTTGATGACATAATGGGGAAATCCTTTAAAGCTGAAGATTTAGACCGGAGATTGAAATTCCTTAAAAAATTTCGAACTAAAAAAGTGAGCTTCAATAAATTTGCAGACAAAAAGAAAAGTTTAAAAATTCCATTAATAAAACGGCTTTTTGATATCGTTTTTGCAACAGTTGTTTTATTGATGTTATCTCCATTATTTTTAATAGTAATAATAGCCCTAAAATTAGAATCTAAAGGACCTGTTTTTTATTCAAGTAAAAGAGTCGGAATGGGTTATGAGATTTTTGATTTCTATAAATTTCGATCAATGTTTGTCGATGCTGACCAACGACTAAAAGAAGTTGCTCATCTTAATCAATACAACGATGGTGTTAAAGAGACTGAAGAAAAACCTGTAACCGATAAGTCGAAAGAAATTGATAAAAACGATACAGTATTAATTGGTGATAACGAATCCGTATCTGAAAAAGATTTTATTAATAAACAACGAGACAAAAAGGAAAAAGCGTTTATTAAAATCAAAAACGACCCAAGAATTACAAAAGTTGGTCGCTTTATACGTAAAACAAGTATTGATGAGCTGCCTCAATTAGTCAATGTTCTTAAGGGTGATATGTCTATTGTAGGAAATAGACCAATTCCACTATACGAAGCAGAAGTATTAACTTCGGATAGTTACTCGGAACGCTTTCTAGCTCCTGCCGGGATTACTGGTCTTTGGCAAGTTTCTAAGCGAGGGAAATCTGATATGTCTAACGAGGAAAGAAAACAGTTAGACAATACTTACGCAAATACCTATACGTTTTTTGGCGATATTAAACTTCTTTTCAGAACTGTAGGTGCTCTAATGCAAACCGAAGATGTTTAAATACATAGTCTAAAAAATGTTTATTGTTATGTTTAAGCTATGACTCTTATAATTTTGAGTTGTAGCTTTTTTTTATTTAGCAGTATAATTATTTC
>Ga0256842_1002304_pt1 | contig 13881 bp, 10 predicted proteins | sample 4559240metaG_FD_185973 | JGI IMG/M metagenome (GOLD analysis project Ga0256842, IMG submission 185973) | Hydrothermal vent microbial communities from Guaymas Basin, Mexico - 4559-240 | ecosystem: Environmental > Aquatic > Marine > Hydrothermal vents | place: Mexico: Guaymas Basin | collected...
CTGAAATTTGCCAAAAACTCCTCGCGGCATCTCTTTGCAATCTATGAGGAGTCGATGGATCAAAAAGAGACGATTGAAAAGAATATAAAAGCGATCTCCCGCCTGAAAAACGCTCTTGCAAACGATAGAGTCTTTCCCTATTTTCAACCGATTGTAGATCTTGGCAGCATGAAAACCGTAAAATATGAAGCGCTTGCGCGAATGGAGGATGAAAACGGTGCTATCTTGCCTCCATATCAGTTTCTGGAAGCTGCCAAACAGGCCAAACTAAGCGGCTCGATCACCACTGCAATCTTGGAACGGACTCTTGAGATGGTGCATAGAAGCGGAGCCTCTTTCAGCGTCAACATATCCTCGAGCGATATCGCGAACATACACGACAAAGAGCAGATATGCAACCTTCTCAAAAAGAATTCCGATATTGCCGGAAATATCACTTTCGAAATTCTCGAGAGCGAAGAGATCGAAGATTACGAAGTGGTATCGGAGTTTTTAAAAGAGGTACGCCGATATGGCTGCAAGATCGCCATAGACGATTTCGGCAGCGGATACTCGAATTTCGAAAAGCTGCTGCAGCTTGAGATCGACTACCTCAAAATCGATGGCTCGCTCATTAAAAATATCGATCATGATGCCCACGCCAAGCTTGTGGCAAAAACCGTAGCAGCTTTCGCCAAAGAGGCAAAAATCGAAACCGTTGCAGAGTTCATCCACTCCAAATCGGTTCTCGAGGAGGTGGCCTCGATAGGCATGAATTTCGGGCAGGGGTACCACCTTGGCAAACCTATGCCGGCTATCCACTATTTCAAAAACGATATGGGCATATCCAACACAAAGGATCGACGATGAATTTAGATAAACGCTATGCCGCCGCCTGCTTGCAGATATTGCGCGAAGACGACCTCACGCTGCCCGATACGATCTCCAAAAAGCTCGAAAAACGATCGTTTGCGGCTGAATTCATAGAAGACAACGAGCGTCATCTATATCTGAAGCTTTACGGCAACAGACATTTCATGCTGACACAAATCGTGCCGATTTTGCAAAATATCGGGCTGCAGATTCACAGTGAGATATCCTACGAAATCCCGATCGATTCCAAGAATGCCAAAAGCATCTATGTAAGCCGCTACCGAATCGGCAACGAAGAGATCGATGAAATCAGAAACAGCGAAGCGAACATTCTCCTTCTTGTCGAGCAGATGCTATGCCATCCCAGCCTTGAAAATACTCCCCTTTTACAGCTTACGGTCAAAGAGAATCTATCTCCCCGTGAACTGGAGCTTTTAAGTGCACTGATCGATTATGAAAATCAGCTGGTACTCTCTTTGAACAAGGTCACGATAACCCAGGTACTGATAAGGCATCATGAAATCACCAGGAAGCTCCTGGAGTATTTTCACCTGAAATTCAACCCCTCGGCCAAACGAAAAAAAGCGACGATGGAAGATCGGCTGCAAAAGATCGAGCAGCTGCGAAAACCGATCACCCATATCACTGAAGATACGGTACTGCGCATCATGACCGAAATAATGCAGCAGATGATGCGAACAAACTACTTTCTGGACAAAGACGAGATCGCTTTCAAAATCCGCACCGACCAGATCGAAAGCCTTACAGATAAAATAGAGCCCAAAATCGAAGCTTTCGTCCACAGCTACAGGCTCAGCGGCGTGCACCTGCGCATGCACAAAATAAGCCGGGGAGGAATCAGATGGAGCGACAGATGTGAAGATTTCCGCATCGAAATACGAGACCTGATGCTGACCCAGGAGGGGAAAAACGCCGTAATCGTGCCAGGCGGCGCAAAAGGGGGGTTCATCATCCGGCTTCCGCACGAAAAGATTACCAAAGAACGCTTCAAGGATTTCTACGAGCGTTTCATCGACGCTCTTTTGGACCTGGTGGACAACCTGGAAGATGGCCATGTCGTCACAGATTCCAGAATTGTCCGTTACGACGACGACGATACCTATTTTGTCGTAGCGGCCGACAAAGGAACCTCCCATATGAGCGATACGGCCAACGCCATTGCGCTCAAAAGAGGATTCTGGCTTGGCGATGCGTTCGCCAGCGGTGGATCCAAAGGATATAGCCACAAAGAGCTCGGCATCACGGCAAAAGGAGCGATGCGCTCGGTGGAACGATACTTCATAGAGCAGGGCAAAAATCTTTATGAAACTACAGTTACCGTTGTAGGAATCGGCTCGATGAATGGCGATGTATTCGGAAATGGGATGCTGCTGAGCAAAAATTTCAAACTGCTCGCAGCCATCAGCCACAATGAAGTCTTCATCGATCCCGATCCCGATCCCGAAATCTCGTATCTGGAGCGCAAAAGGTTGTTTGAAGCATCACCAAATGGAGGATGGGACCATTACGATCCCGAAAAGATCAGCGAAGGGGGCGGGGTTTTCCGCCGAGACGAAAAGGAGATCCCGCTCTCCAACGCGATGCAGAAACTCTTTCGCACCACCAAAAGGAGCATGAGCGGCGAAGAGCTGGTACGGGCGGCGCTCTGCCTCAAAGCCGATATGCTTTTCAACGGCGGCGTAGGCACATATGTCAAAGCGAGCTGGGAGAGCAACCTCGAAGTTGGAGACAAAACCAATGAAAACGTCAGGGTCGATGCAAGCAGCCTCAAAGCGCATGCGGTCTGCGAAGGGGGCAATCTGGGATTCACTCTGCCTGCACGCATAGAATATGCAAAAAACGGGGGCTTCATAAACCTCGATGCCATCGACAACTCGGCAGGCGTAAATACAAGCGACTATGAAGTGAATCTGAAAATCACACTCGGTACGCTGGTGAGCGAAGGGCAGCTGGACGAAGAGAGCCGCCTCGAAGCCTTGCAAAGACAGGCCGACATGGTGACAAACCGGGTGCTTTGGACCAACTACCATCAATCCCTGGCCATCTCTTTGGATCAGGAGCGCAGCCAGGAGGACCTGATTCCGTTTCTCGATACGGTCAGAATACTCGAACGGGATCTGGCTATCTTCAACCGGAAAAGATTTCATATTCCAAAAGATGAAGATATCTCTCTCGTTTGCAAGGCGGACGGCGGATTGGTACGGCCGATTCTTGCTACGCTCCTCTCCTATGCCAAAATATTCGTCAAGCGCAAAATTCTCGCATCCGATCTTTGCGACGATTCGTTCGCACAGGAGTATCTGCTCAAATATTTCCCAAAAAGTTTCGCCACCCTATATGAAGACGAAATATTGCGCCATCCGCTAAGAAAACAGATCGCGGCAACCGTCATGGCCGATCGCATCATAAACAATGCAGGTGTGACCTTCGTAGCCGACATCGACGAGATCGGAGAGGAGCGCTTCCTCTCCAAAATCAAGAGTTATCTTATCTGCAACCAGCTCTTCGGCAGCAATGACATTCGGTACGAAATCTTTCGTCAAGATTACAAGATGCCGGCACTGGAGCAGTATGCTCTACTGCTGGAGGTCGAAAGCACCCTGGATTTTAGTGTCAGCTGGATGATCCGCCACCTCTCTTCCGATCAGATCCACGCTCCTACGCTTCTGCGCTATAGAAGCGAGCTCTCCAAACTGTTGATAGAAACCCCGGATGAAGCGGTTACACCCATCATACCCCAGAAAAGCCCGATCAACCGCCTCTTCCACCATCTTCCCTATATGAAATTCACCATTGCGGCCATCATTTTACACGAAAAGAACCACCGCCGCTTCACAGAGACCGCACAGCTGATGTATGCGATCATAAAAGAGCTGCATATCAACGAAATCATGGCGGTACTGGAGAGATACCGCCCGAAAGAGAGCAAAGAGCATACGATAAAAAAACAGTTGAAGGAGTTTGTCGAGTTTGCGGTCACCTCTTTGAGCGAAAAAGTGATCAACTACCAAAGAAAAAACGAATCGATGGATTCTGCACTGCACAACTACCTGCACGAAAGCGAAGAGCGCTACAAGGCGCTACAGGAGGAATTTGCCTCCTTTATGGCACAGGAAAAAAGAGAGAGGCTCGAAGAGATCGAAATAGTGGTGAACTCTTTGCTTCAGATGGCATTGGAAAGCCCGCTGTAAAAGATCGCCATCCCATATGGCCTCATTTCTACCGGGTTTTATCGGTCGGCTATAAAACCCAGTAGCTTCTCTATGCGCGCGATCGTCTCCTCTTTGCCTATGATACTCATCACATCGCCAAGATCCGGACCGCCCAGCCTTCCTATGAGAGCCAGCCGCAAAGGCATGCCTATCTTTCCAAATCCTATCTCTTTTTGAGCGACGAAATCCTCCATGAGCTTATGATACTCCACAGGAAGATGCAGCTCTTTGGCATCTTTCAACATTTGGGCAAAATCGGACAATATCTCCGCCGCATCTCCTTTCATCGCCCTCTTCATCGCCTTTTCGTCATAAGCTTCGGGCGTTTCGAGAACCTCTTTGATCTGTTCTGCCATTTCAGCGAGCGTCTTGCAGCGCTCTTTGAATATATCGAGCAGAATTTCTCGTTTGTCATGGCTTAGAAGATAGATTCCGAAATCTTCAAGCAGAGTGGCCAGACGCTCGTTGGGGCTGTTTTTGATATAGTGGGAGTTGAGCCACAGGAGTTTGTCGAGATTGTACTGGCTGGCCGATGCGTTGATGTCGGACGGGTCGAAAAGCTCGATCATCTCCTCCTTGCTGAAAATCTCCTGATCGCCGTGACTCCATCCCAGTCGCACCAGGAAATTGAGTAGAGCTTCGGGCAGATATCCCATGCGTTTATAATCCATGACATCCGCCGCACCGTCTCGCTTGGAGAGCTTCTTGCCCCCTTCACCCAGGATCATAGGCACATGATAAAAGCGCGGAAGCTTGAATCCCAACGCTTCGTAAACGACGATCTGCTTGGGAGTGTTGTAGAGGTGATCGTCTCCTCTGATGACATCGGTGATTCCCATCAGCGCATCGTCGATCGCCACGACGAAGTTGTATGTAGGTGTACCGTCGCTGCGCGCGATAATAAAATCGTCCACTTCGTCGGCTTTGATCACGATAGTGCCCTTGATACCGTCTTCAAAGACGATTTCGCCATGCCGAGGGGCTTTGATGCGGATCACCGGCTCCACGCCTTCTGGCGGAGTGCCCGTAAAATCTCGGTAGCGCCCATCGTAGCGTGGCCGCTCTTTTCTGGCCATCTGCTCTTCGCGCAGTTTGTCGAGCTCCTCTTTGCTCATATAGCATTTATAGGCTTTGCCTTCATCGAGCAACTTGATGATGTAACTTTTATAGAGATCGAAACGGTCCGACTGATAAACCGGATCGCCGTCATAATCCATCCCCACCCACTCGAACGCTTCCAAAATCGCCTTTGTCGCCTCCGCCGAATTACGGCTCAAATCGGTATCCTCGATGCGCAGCTTGAACTCTCCGCCGTTGCGGCGCGCCCAAAGATAGTTAAAGAGTGCGGTTCTGAGCCCTCCGATGTGCAAAAATCCAGTCGGCGATGGGGCGAAACGTGTCACAATCATAAAAGTCTCCAGTATCAAAAATTTCGTTATTATAGTTTCTTTTAGATAAAATACCGATATAGGGCACCTCCAAGCCAATCACTCAGCCAAGGACAAACGAATATGCGCCGAATCTCAGCACTCTTTTTTGCCGTCTGCATACTTGTGGCCACAGCGGCCACGGCAGGACTCGTCGATGCCATCAGTATCGTAGTGGACGACCAGCCCATCACTCTTTATGAAATATACAAAGCCCAAAAGCAAAGAGGGCTGACCAAACAGCAGGCAGTCGAAGCGTTGATAAAGGAGCGACTCAAGGATGAAGAACTCAAAAGACTTGGAATACATATCGACGACTTCGACGTAAACCAGGAGATCGAACGCATCGCCCAAAAAAACGGAATGGACTCGCTGAAAATGCGCTCGATCCTGGCTGAACGCGGCATCGATTGGGATACATACAAGCAGCAGGTCAAAGATCGCCTGCTGCAAGAGCGCCTCTATGAGCAGATACTCTCCACCAAAATCCAGCCGCCAAGCGACAAGACGCTAAAAGAGTACTATCGTCTGCACATAAACGAATTTTCAATCCCGGAAGCGATTCGCGTAATCCAATATTCGGCCCCGACAAAAGAGGCGCTGGAGCGGGTGATGGAAAATCCTATGGCTCAAGCCCCGGGCGTAACCCGCCAGCCGCAGAGGCTCGAGGCGCAAAGATTGAATCCGCAGCTCTTCATGATGCTCACCCGCACACCCAAAGGGAGTTTCACACAGATTCTGCCTGTCGGCGGGCAGTTCGTGACATTTTTTGTCCAGGAGTTCGAAAATCCAAAACCGATTCCTTTCGAAAAGGTGAAACAGCAAGTTTACGCGAAGTGGATGGAGCAAAAGCGCAAGGAGGCGATCGAAAGCCATTTCGAAAAACTGCGTGCGGCAGCGAACGTCAGAGTGTTGCGGGCTCCGTAAATGGCCGCTTTCATCATTCGTACCCTCTGTGGTATGCTGATACTCGCCGTCTCCTCGATGGCGTTCGTGGATGTGACGCCCATAGAGATCGGTGAGCATCCCGGGATCAGCGGCTCTTTTTCTCTCTCCTCATCGCTAAAAAGAGGGAATGTCGATCGCAACGATTACGCGGCCGATGCCAATATCCGTTACGACACGAACCGTACCGACGCTATTTGGGCGATAGGAAGTTTCGATTATGGAAGCTCTCACGGCGATGAGATAGAAAACAGCTCCATGGGCCATCTGCGCTGGCTCCACCGCATCGATGTTCCACTTTATGGCGAACTGTTCATTCAGGCCGAGCAGGACAAATTCAAAGAAATTTCAAACCGTTCGCTTGCAGGCGGCGGTGTACGCTACAGATTTTTCAATACCCAAAAACATGGCAAAGGGTATATCGGCATAGGACTTTTTTTCGAAAAGATACGTTATCGCGATACAGCTATCGACCCGAATGAAAACAATATCAGACTAAACGGCTACCTTTTCTATACGAAAACCTTTCAGACGAATGCCCTTTTGAACCTCTACGCCTACTATCAGCCAAAAGCGGACGATATGCAAGACTACCTGATCGTTTCGGCCTGCGAGTTGTCACTGCCGATATATGGATCGCTCAGCCTGCTTTTTTCGCTTCAGGGAAATTACGACAGCAGACCCCCTGAAAGCGGCGATATAAAGCATTACGATATTACACAAAAGACGGCGTTGAAGTGGAAATTCTGATCTCTTGAAGCCCGCCTTTCGGCGGGGCTTTTTCACATGTGATTTTCGAGGTATTTGGTATCGAAGCGGTTTTCGATGAAGTCTGGGTTGCGCATCATGCGGCGGTGAAAATCGACGACGGTCTTGATGCCGCCGATCTCGAACTCGTCCATCGCCCTGCGCATCTTTTTGATGGCGCGGTCGCGGTCTTCTCCCCATACGATCACTTTGCCGATCATCGAATCGTAGTGCTGGGGCACGATATAGCCTGCATGCGCATGGGTGTCTATGCGCACATCCTTGCCTCCGGGCGCGATCCATCGGCTGATCTTTCCAGGGGAGGGAACGAACCGAACGGGATCTTCAGCCGTGATGCGACACTCGATCGCGTGCCCTTTCAGGTTTACTTCGCTTTGATCAAAAAGCGTATCGCCTTCGGCGACGCGGATCATCCATTCGACGATATCTATGCCGCTGACCATTTCACTCACGCAGTGCTCTACCTGCAGACGCGTATTCATCTCCATAAAATAGAAATTCTTGTGCTTGTCGACCAAAAACTCGAACGTTCCGGCGCTTTCGTATCCGATATGCTTCGTAGCGCGCACAGCGGCTTCATGCAGCTCCTTTCGGCGGGCGTCGTCTAAAATCTCCGCCGGAGACTCTTCGATCAGCTTTTGGTGCCTGCGCTGCATCGAGCAGTCGCGCTCGCCGATATGCACGACGTTTCCGTGGCTGTCGGCAAGAACCTGCACTTCGATATGGCGTGGATTTTCTATGAACTTCTCCATATAGATCGTGCCGTCCCCAAACGCCGTGATCGCTTCACTCTCCGCGGCGAGAAAAGCGTTTTCGACATAGCTTTCATCTTCGACGATCCGCATTCCTCGCCCGCCTCCACCGGCAGCCGCTTTGAGAATGATCGGGAAGCCCATCTCTTTTGCCAATCTTTTGGCCTCTTCCACATCTTTTATCGCACCGTCGCTTCCGGGAATGACCGGCACGCCGGCTTCTTTCATCACCTGCTTTGCCTTGCTCTTGTCGCTCATAAGAGCCATGACCTCAACGCTTGGCCCGATAAACTTGATGTTGTGAAACTGGCATATCTCGACAAAATTCTGATTTTCGCTCAAAAATCCATATCCGGGAAATATCGCGTCACATTCGCTCACTTCCGCGGCTGCGATGATGGAGGGGATATTCAGGTAGCTCTCCTGGCTTTTTACGCCCCCGATGCAGATCGTCGCATCGGCCAGCCGCAGATAGCTGGCATCTTTGTCGGCGGTGGAATAGACCGCAACGGCCTCTTTGCCCATCTCTTTGATCGTGCGTATGGCGCGCAACGCGATCTCGCCACGGTTGGCGATGAGGATTCGTTTGATTTCAGCCATGGATTCAGACCTTTTCGACAAGGAAAAGCGGCATATCGTACTCCACCGGCTGGCCATCTTCTACGAGGATGTCGAGTATTTTGCAATCGAACTCCGCTTCGATCTCGTTCATTATCTTCATGGCTTCTATGATGCAAAGAGGCTGTCCTTTTTTGACGGTATCACCCACATTGACAAAAGGAGGAGAATCCGGCGATGGAGAACGATAGAAAGTTCCCACCATCGGGGAAGTGATATAAACGGCGTTATCCGGTATCTTCTTCTCGCTCTCAACCGCCGCAGGCTGCGGTGCCGCAGAAGATGTAGCCGCGGGAGCTGGAGCCGCAGCGGCGGGAGCCTGTGTCGCCGCATGACCACTCTCGCCACCTTTTTCCAAAGTAAGCGCAAACTCGCCTTCTTGCAGTTTCAGCTTGCTCAATTCGCTCGTGTTAAACAGTTTTATCAGATCTTTTATCTCTTTTAGATTCATCGTCTTCTCCGAAATTAAAGTTGTAGTTCTGTATAATATCAAAATTATGTTTAACAGGATGAACGATGGGGCTTAAAAGCGACCGATGGATCAGAGAAAAAGCGCTCAAAGAGAAGATGATCGAGCCGTTTTGCGAAGAGCAGGTGGGAAAAGGGGTCGTCAGCTACGGGCTTAGCAGCTATGGTTACGACATACGCGTCAGCGACGAATTCAAAATCTTCACCAACGTAAACGCCGAAGTGGTCGATCCCAAACATTTCGATGAGCGAAACGTCGTCGATGTCAAAAGCGACATATGTATCGTACCCCCAAACTCTTTCGCCTTGGCGCGCACGGTGGAGTATTTCAAAATGCCGCGCGACGTATTGGCGATCTGCCTGGGCAAAAGCACCTACGCCCGCTGCGGCATCATCGTGAACGTGACCCCTTTCGAGCCGGAATTTGAAGGCCATATCACGATCGAAATTTCAAACACCACTCCGCTGCCTGCCAAAATCTACGCCAACGAAGGTATCGCTCAGGTCCTGTTCCTGGAAGGCGACGAACCTTGCGAAGTGAGCTACAAAGACAAGGCTGGCAAATACCAGGCCCAAAAGGGGATTACACTGCCCCGCATACTCGACCAAGGATAAAAACCTGAAACAGACAGCCATTTTGATTCTCATCGTTGTTTTCGTTGGAGCCGCCTTCACGCTCAACCGACTGCGCCACACCCGGACGGAAAGCCCTCCACCCGTGACAAAACAGGAAAAAGCGATCGCCAAACCTTCCACGCAATCCCAAAACGAGACTCCGGAGCAGATTCGCTCCACCCCCTATCTGGAGCGCTATATCCAAGATGTCATCGTTCATGGCTCCAGGCAGCACTTGGGCTTCAAATATGGAGATATGCCCGAAAAGATGGCCGATCCCGCGCTCGCGCCGAAAATCGCCGCCTATGTCGTCACATTATCCGGTAGAAAACCGACACATCCTGAGTGGGTGAGCGAAGGGCGCCTCTACTACACGAGCAATTGCGGAGGATGCCACGGGGAGGATGGAAAAGGTGTGCATGGCACATTTCCGGACCTTACGCGCGATTTGATGCTTGGAATAGAAAAGAGACTCGAAAAGGCCCATCTATAGGGTATTTTCGATCTTTACGGTAAAGTCGCCGTCGAGGTACCCTTCGCAAATGGTAACTTTGCCAAAATTTGCGCACACTTTTTCGATCTCTTTCGGCATCCAGTAGTTGTATGTGTCGCTGCGATCTTTTCCTTTCAAAAGATTAAAAACGACACCGATATTTGCCGCATCGCAGCACCTTCTGATCGCCAACACCGTCTCGAAGCGGGTCAGAAGGTTGAAGCTCCCGCTGGCCAAGTACCAATCCGCCTCCGGCAGAGGACTCTTTAAAATATCGCGCTTCAGCACCGTCTGTCCCGTTCTGATGGCTGCTTCTTTGACCATTGCATCCAGCGCATCCAGCCCGATATATCTCTTTGGAAGAGAGTTTTTCTCTTTCATATAGAGCCAAAGATCTCCAAATCCGCAGCCTGCATCGACGACACTGCAAGAGGCGATATCTCCCGAGGCACGAAGAAGCGCGCCAAAGCGCCTCTTTTGGCGAAACTCATCGCTCCATGCGACCCCTTTGGCGGTAGCGCCATATTTTTTGATCGCATTGGTATAAAATATGGTCTGATCTATGCGTGGCATCAATCGGACTACTCGAACACGACCCGCTTTTGCATGGATTCAGGCCATTTGGCCACCCCCATTCTTATCGCCCCGATAGAATTCTCGATACTTCCGGCAAAGCTGAAAAGCCAACCCTTGTGGGCATAGATCCACTCCAACATCTTGGCTTTTTTATCCATTTCGGTTTTCGCATCCTTTACCTGAATCGTTGCCAATTCCAACTCCTGATGCATGATAAACGGCTGAATCAGATCGAAGAAAATGGAAGAGAAATTTTTATCGTCATACATCTTTTTGATTTCGTCTATTTTTTCTATGATGATTCCCAGTTTCTCGAAGTCGATCTTCCCAAGCTCCCCTTTTTCATTGAGTGCCTCTATCGATTCAAGCTCCTCCACCACCTCCAGAAAAACCTCTTCGGCCCTCTTTTTCACGGCAGTGGCAATACTTATCGCTTCATTGACATTTTCTACGATTTTGTCGTGAAATCGCTCTATGGTCTCGTTATCGCATCTTTCAAGCTCGATGGGACACTTCGGCTCACTGCGATTGACAATCTCTTCGACAACCTTCGAGAACGGAATCTCTTTGGCTCCTTCAATCCTTGCGCCCCCTTCTGTCGCATTGATGGTGCGGGTATATCCCGCTTTGTTCGTCTCGGCAATAGCCTCTTCGAAGAAATTTAAAAAAAGCTTCCATACAAGCGTAGTCGGAACTTCATGACCTCCTCCATATCCTTGTATATACCCGTCGGCCTTTTCGGCTTTGACCTCGTTTTCTCCGAATGTATGGCCTTTGGCATGGCTGATCCCTCCCTCTCCGTAAGATAGATCCTGCCCAATGAAAACGATATTTTCAAATCTCGCCATCGCCGCGAACTCGTAGGCCATATTAGCCGCACTCATGCCGCGTCCTATATATCCCCACTCCTTGGATGGAGAGAGGAATTTCATATACCCAAAAGGCCTCATGCTCAATTGCAGAGTCCCTTTCGCATTTTCGATCAGATCCTGGTGGGCAATGGCCGAAATCGCTTCTATGACTCCCTTTTGAAATTCGGGTGACGTCCGTTTGTAAAACTCGGCGGTAAGCGCGACACGTTCGATCGAAAAGACGATATCGGGTTTTATCCCCTCCCTTTCGAGTATAGGCAAAGAGGCGTCGATACAAAGAATTGTCACAAAATCTTCTATCTCTTTAAGCAAAGAAAGCTGTTTCCCAAGGGACGGTCCCGTAGATACGATTATGGCCGTTTCACTGTTTTTCGCTTTTTTCACCAACTCCTGAAGCGTGGGGGTCTCCACCATTTTTGGAAGATTTTGTACATAGTGGTGCAAACCGATAAGAGAGTCTTCTATGTCGTTGCCAAAAGAGTAGGCAAGATGCTCCAACGCCCGGGTAAAGAGCCGGTTGATTCTAAGAATATCTTCGGTAAATTTTTCATAATACGGCGTCAATGGATGTAGCTCGTAGACTTTGGCAAAAATTTTGGCATTGCCGGAAAGATACTGCAGCACATACTCGTATGTCACATCTTTTGAATATTCCAAAATCAATCTGCCGCTTTCGATCTCTTCAGAAAAATCGTTCAGATTGAGAGCTATATAAAGCAGCTCTATCTCCGGCTCGAACACCATCACCCTCTCGTGGGTTTCATTGGCCAAAAGAAGTTTATAAAATATTCCGTTGCCTATACCGTAAAAGTAAAGATATGGATATCGGGCATATTTTGTAAAATCTTTTACAAGAGCCAGTGTCTCGTCCAAAGGCTTGCCTATGTAAAGAGGCGTGAAATCGACGGTATCTACAATATGTATATTGGCCGGGTCGGAATCCGATACAACTTCGTAGCGCTGGTTGCTTTTTACATCGAAAATTCTGGAAGCGAGTAGCGGATCTTTTTTTAACAAAGCTTTGATATTTTTATCGAACTTGGACATTTTTCAGGTTTCCATCTTGTCTGTTTGATTGGTATGAAGATTTTTGTGGAGCTGTTATGAACACCAAAAGCTGAAAAACAGCTTTTGGTGCATATGCGTCATTTCGACTACTGAAGGAGTCTTAGGACATTTTGCTGAACTGCATTGGCCTGACTCATGGCATAACTGCCTGATTGGGCCAGTATGTTGTACTTGGAGAAATTTGCGCTCTCTGCGGCGAAATCCACATCTCTGATCTGGCTTTCGGCTGCCTGCACATTGACCTGCGTAACGCTGATATTGTTGATAACGGATGTCAGCTGATTTTGGGAAGAACCCAGGTCGGAGCGTATCGCGTCTAGCATTCTCTGTGCCGATTCCGCGATATCCATAACGAGCATCGCTCCTTTGAGAGACGTGACACCAGTTCCAAGAGCCGCTGCTGTCGCCCCCTGTATAACGGCTCCCGCCGCACTCGCCACATTCGCATCGAAAGTATCGATTACATCGGCAAGATTCACTGTCGCTTCGGATGCGGCGCTTAGTCCAGAACCTGTCGAAGCCGAAGCTATGATATCACGACCATCCAGTTTCGTCAGCGTCAATCGGCCGTAGAACTGTGTAGCGGTAACCACACCATCTCCACTATTGATATTTACACCGCGTCCATCGGAGCGCAGGACCAGATGACCATCTTTGTTCAAAGAGGCTTCGACACCTGTCTGATCTTTGACCGCATTGATGGCATTTACGAGACGGCCGTCGGAATCGTTGGCCAAAACCCCACTGATCGTACCTATTTTGACTCCATTGATAGCGAGCGATACGGCATTGCCAGCTGTCACCGTACCCAAATCCTTGGCCACTTCCGCACTCGCCCTGACGCCCAAATCATTCTGATAGGCATTGATGACTTGTGCAAGCTGCCCAAGGCCCGTTCCGGCACTAGTACTGACGGTTACTGTCTGGAGTGTCTTGCCGTCGACAGTCATAGTGACTGTAGATGCAGCCGTTATCGCCGCACCGGTCTCCGTACGAATACTACCGATTCTGTTTGCGTCGGTCGCGCCGATATTGACATTCACCGTCTGGTTGGAGTAGGCACCCACCTGAAAGGTTTTGTTGACGAAACCACCGGCCAAAAGGTTCTGACCGTTGAAAGATGTTTGAAACGCAATATTGTTGAGGTTCTCTACGAGCTTTCCAATATCTTTCTGAATGGCTTTTCTCGAGCTG
>Ga0256842_1002305_pt1 | contig 13881 bp, 15 predicted proteins | sample 4559240metaG_FD_185973 | JGI IMG/M metagenome (GOLD analysis project Ga0256842, IMG submission 185973) | Hydrothermal vent microbial communities from Guaymas Basin, Mexico - 4559-240 | ecosystem: Environmental > Aquatic > Marine > Hydrothermal vents | place: Mexico: Guaymas Basin | collected...
CTAAAAATCTAATATAAAGAGGTTTTGTTCCCATTGGGGATATCAATTGTGCGCGAGCATCTTCTTTGGTATTAAATTTATCTTCAAGTAACTCTTTTGAAGATATACGACCAAGAGTATCCATTTTTAGGATAAAGTCATCATTTGTAACTGTTACTAAAGTATTTAAATCATTAGCTATAGATCTTTCTTCTTGAGAAATCTCATGACCAGCCATATCGGCAGCACTTGTAACTGCGTTTGAACTTGTACTAGTTACTTCAGATGAAGTACTAGTATTTTGTACTAAAGCTTTAGTTTGTGGAGCATCTTGTGCCACCTCTGGTTCTGCTGGTGGAAAGATTGTTGTATATACTGTAAAAAACACTACTGATAGTACAACGGCTACTAGTAGTCTCTGATTTGGTGTCAATTTGTCTAACACGATTACCCTTTATATAAATAATTTTTGATTATGTGAAAACGATTATTTTTTTCTGGAACAAGCCAATATTTTATAGAAGTTATTTCTAATTTTTCGGGCTTACAACATAGTTTATTAAGCAGTGGATATTCTATCCCTCCATCAAATAATTGATTACATCGTAGTATTCTAGTAAAAGTGTTATAAAAAGCAGTTAAAAGTGGGTTATATTCGAAGTTAATTCGTGCATATTCACTACATGTTGGGTAATATCGACATGATCCATAGCCAATAAGAGTAAAAAACTTCTGATAAAGCCATAAAAACTTTAATAATATTTTTCTAATCACATCACTTCTTTAATAACTTTTAAACGATTTATAACTTTTTTAAAATCTTTTTGAAATTTATCATGGTCTATTTCATTAATAGAAACTTTTGCTACAAAAACATAAGATCCATCTTTTAGATTTGGAGCATACTCACGAAATAATGCACGCATTTTTCTTTTTGCACGATTACGACAAACAGCATTACCTATTTTTTTAGTAGCAGTAAAACCAACTTTTTTGATATTTTGTGCGGGGAGATAAAAGAGTACTACACTACTAGAGTGAGCATCTTTTGATTTTCTATATATATACTGAAACTCTTTATGAGCCTTCAGTGTATAAAAGTTGCCTAAACTGACAATCTTTTACGACCTTTAGCTCTACGACGGTTAAGTACTCTACGACCATTCTTAGTTGCCATTCTTGCTCTGAAGCCGTGAGTTCTTTTTCTCGGCGTACTATGAGGCTGGTATGTTCTTTTCATAGACATATCCTTATTTAAAATTAAGTTCGCAATGTTACATAAAATTTGCTTAAAGTGCCATTAAGGCTTAGGTTATTTAATCAAAAAGTCTTTTAATGTATCTTGGTGCGATTGATTTACAGACTTAGAGATATCAAACAGTTTCTCTTTTTCTCCAACATGGCAATCACGACAAGCTTGAATAACATCATGCTCTCGGACATTTGCTTTATTTATTTTTTCCATTGGATGGCATGAAAAGCAATCACTTCCGCACTCCGCCATACTATTTGGATCTGCTGAATGACATTTTATACAAGTTAGCATAGGCTTATGTCTTAGATCTGTATTTATTGTTGGGACAAGTTTGGGGTGACAAGTTAAACAGTCACCCGTACACGCAAAAATAGACAAAGTAAAAAATATTAAAAATACCAAATGTTTCATAATAAGATTATACTCATATTTTATTTACGATAGTTTAACAGCTATCTCACCATTTTGGACAATAAATTCAACTGTTGAACCTTCAGCTACGCTTCCTTCTAAAATTAGGTCTGCTAATTTATCTTCAACTATCTCATATAAAGCACGTTTAAGTGGTCTAGCACCATATAACTCATCAAACCCAGCTTCTGCTATATATGCTTTAGCTTCAGGGCTTAAAACTAAAGTTATATCTCTTTGTTCAACTTTTTTAGCAATGTCAGCAAAAAATATATCAACTATATCAACAATTTGTTCTTTACCTAATGAGTTAAAGATAACTATTTCATCAAGTCTGTTAATAAACTCTGGTTTAAAAGTCGTTTTAATCATCTCCTCTTTTATATTGGAAGTTAAAATAATTATAGTATTTGTAAAATCAACTGTAACACCTTTGTTATCAGTCAAACGACCATCATCTAAAACTTGAAGAAGCATATTAAACACATCTGGATGTGCTTTTTCAACCTCATCAAAAAGTATTACAGAGTATGGTTTACGACGAACCGCTTCTGTAAGTTGTCCACCCTCTTCATATCCAACATACCCAGGTGCTGCACCAACAAGACGAGATACTGAGTGTTTTTCCATATACTCACTCATATCGATTCTTATCATTGCATCTTCAGAGTCAAACAAGAACTTAGCCAATGTTTTAGCAGTTTGAGTTTTACCAACACCAGTTGGACCTAAAAATAAAAAGCTTCCTATTGGTGAATTACCATCACTTAATCCCGCTTTATTTCTTTTGATAGCACGAGCTACTGCATGAGTTGCTTTTTCTTGACCAACTACAGTTTTATTAAGTTCATCCTCTACATGTAAGATTTTCTCTTTATCCTCTTGTAACATTTTTGTTACAGGAATATTTGTCCATCTTGAGATGATACTAGCAATAGCTTCTTCATCAACAGAATTTTTAAGCAAAGTTCCAGCCTCTTGAAGTTTTGCCCAGTTTTCATTTAACTTTCTTTCCTCTTCTATAAGAGTTGGAATATCTCCATTTTGTAATTTTGCAGCCATTGCATAATCACCAGAATTTTGAGCAGCTTGAGCTTCTCTTTTTTTAGCTTCTATATCTAATTTTATACTAGAGATTCTCTCAAAAACCTCTTTTTCAGAAGCAAATTTAGTCTCTAAATCTCTAACTTCTTCCTCTACATCAGCTAACTCTTTAGTTATCTCTTTTAATCTTTTTTCATTTGCAGGAGTTATCTCCATTTTTAAAGCTTCCTCTTCTACATGTAGCTCAGAAGATTTTCTTTTTGCAGAACTTAGAACATTTGGTTCTGATTCTATTTGCATTTTCAACTCTGCTGCTGCTTCATCAATAAGATCTATCGCTTTATCTGGTAAAAATCTATCTGCAATATATCTATCACTTAGTTTTGCAGCGGCAACTAAAGCACTATCTGTAATAGTTACATTATGATGAGTCTCTAAACGCTCTTTAATTCCACGAAGGATTTGTAAAGATTGATTTACTGATGGTTCATCAAGATTTATTGGTAAAAATCTTCTTTGAAGAGCTGCATCTTTTTCAAAGTATTTTCTATACTCTTTTAGAGTTGTCGCACCAATAGTATTTAACTCACCTCTTGCAAGTGCTGGTTTTAAGATATTTGCCGCATCCATACTTCCTTCAGATGCACCAGCTCCAACAATAGTATGAATCTCATCAATGAAAAGAATAATATTTCCACTTTGTTTTACTTCATCTATTACCGCTTTTAATCTATCTTCAAACTCTCCACGATACTTTGCACCAGCGATTAAAGCAGACATATCTAATGCTATTACTTTTTTGTTTTGCAATGAAGTTGGAACTTCTCCATTAGCTATTCGTTGTGCTAAACCCTCAACAAGTGCTGTTTTACCAACACCTGGTTCACCTAAAAGCATAGGGTTGTTTTTTGTTTTACGAATAAGAATTTGCATCATACGAGTAATCTCTTCATCGCGACCAATTACAGGTGAAAGTTTTCCTTCATGTGCTTGAAGTGTTAAATCAATTCCATACTTATCGAGGCTTTCTAGTGTCTCATCTGAACTTTGTGAGTCTATTTTTGCCCCACCACGAGATGCCTCTAAATTCTTCGCAAGTTCTGATATATCTATATACTTTTTGAGTATGCTAGAATATGGCTCATTTTTCAAGTTAGCAATTATATAAGTATCTACTGCTAAAAAACTATCTCCATTTTTTGTCATCAAACCTGCACCATTTTCTAGTGTTTGCACAAAGTTTTTAGAAAGTCTTATACTCTCTTTACTTACAGTTGATGATTTTGGAAGTTTTTCACTTACAGATTTTACATCAAGCTCTATTGCAATTTTATCTATGTTCATTTTATTAAACATTTGATTTAGTACAGAGTTAGAGTTTGCAAGTAATGCCCACAAAAAGTGAACAGGCTCTACTTCTTGATTTTTATTATGTAATGCTAAAGATATAGATGATTCTATAGCCTCAGTCATATTATTTGTTAGTTTTTCAAAAATATTTGGTGTCATGGATAATCCTTTAAATTTTTTTATAATGACATTGTAGCAAGTTGAGTGTCTTCTTGTCAAGTCGGTTTAGTCTACATGTAGACAATCTACAATTTCAGCTACTATATATTATAATATCATAATTACAATTATGGGGACTAAATGCCAACTATTATAGAAGCTATCACTAACCGTTCATCAAAACGCGCTTACTTACCAAAAGCTGTTGAGAGAGATATCCAAGAAAAGATTTTAAAAGCAGCTGCACAGACACCTAGCGGAGCAAACATGCAACCTTGGATAACTTACGCAATTAGTAATCAAGATGTTCTTAAAAATGTTGGTGATGCGATAATTGCAAAAATGGATACTGGTGTTCCACATGATCAATTTATCCAGTACTATCCTGTAAAATGGGTAGCTCCTTTCAAAAAAAGACGTATTGTTACTGGTGCTGGACTTTACAAACTAATGGAAGTTGATAGAAAAGATAATGATACAAGATTAAAAATGTGGCACGATAACTTTAGATGGTTTGGTGCTCAGACTGTATTTTTTGTATTTACGGACAAAGCTAACATTGATGGGGCAGAGGGGGCATTACTTGACTGTGGGGCATATATGCAAAGTATAATGCTTGCTGCTCAAGAGTTTGGAGTAGATAGTTGTCCTCAAGGCTCAACAACTGAATTTGGTAAAGTTGTTGCAGAGGTTCTAGATATCCCTGATAATCTAGCACTATTGTATAGTGTAGTACTTGGCTACGCAGACAAAGAAGCAAAAATCAATACCTACCAACCAGAACGCGCCCCACTAGAAGATACAGTTAAGTTTATCTAAACTTTGAACTGTTTTACCTCTGAGTCAAGTTGATTTACAATATCACTTAGGTTAGTAGAAATTCCAGATAACACTTCAGCTATTTGAGTATTGTTTTTAGCTTCTTTTGTAAGTTCTTCAGAGTTATTTAGAAGCTCTAAAAGTTGTTTATTTATAAGCTCTGTTTCCCCCTGTAACTCTTTTGAATACTGTGAAGATTGTATTGTTTTTTCTTTTGTTTCATCAGCTAAAGTTATTACACCATGTGCTTTTACAATTATCTCTTCAGTTTGAGCTGCTGATTCTTCTATGTTTGACTGCGTTTGAACTACACCTTGAACTATCATAGATGTTGTAGTATCTATCTCAACTAATGATTTTTGAGTGCGTTCAGCTAGTTTTCTAACCTCATCAGCAACAACAGCAAAGCCACGACCATGCTCACCAGCACGAGCAGCCTCAATAGCTGCATTTAGTGCAAGTAAATTTGTTTGTTCTGCTATCTCTTTAATGATAACAAGTATATCTTTTATCTGCGTAGTTTGCTCAGATACAGAAGATATTTGATCTTTCATCTCTATACTTTTTTGTGAATTAGCTTCAACACCCTCTATCATTTCGCTTAATGAATTAATCATATTATCCATTGATTTATATGTATCATTTAAGTTCTCACTAGTTGATATGGCCTTATCTGAAGCTACACTTATTGAGTTATTTACAAGATGTGTGATACTTTTACTTTTCTCAACTAGCTCTACTTGAATTGTGGCACTTTTTTCAACATCTCTTGCGCTTTGTGAGTTTCTTTTTACCTCAACACTTACACTACCTGAATTTTGTTCTATATGATGTAAAGCCTCATTAATACGCTCACGAAAACGATTGTACGCATTGGCAACATCTAAAAGCTCATCTTCTACACAAAGATTTATATTTTTTGTAAGGTCTTTGTTTGTAGCTATCTCATCAAACTGTACAACTGTTGATGAGATAGCAGTAGTGATAGAACTATATACTGCATAAAATAGTGTGATTAATACTATAAAAAACACTAAACCCATTGTAACTGTGTTATTTCTTGATGATTTCATCTCGTCAACTCTTTTATTTAAAAGTTGTAGAAATTTTTTATTACTTAAATCATAAAGTGCTACAGCTTCATCTATAACATCAGTACCTGCTTGAAAATATACACCTGCATCAATATCAAAATTCTTATTATTTATTGTTTTTATATTTTTTGAAAATTTTTCTATATTTGAGGAAAGTTTTTTAAACTGTGGTTGCATAACACTCTCTAGTGAACTATTATAACTATATGCTGATTCCAATCCACCATAAACCGCTTCAAGATTATCTTCTATAATAGCCATAAATACTGTAAGTTTAATTTTCATATTATCATCTAAATTTTTATTAACAAGCACTCCGCTACCAACGCCCCTTGCCTTACCAGTAGCTTCTGTAATAAGCGGTAGTTTATTGACTATTAAATCCATAAGATAAAAACTATCTAAATCTGGATCAAGCACAAGATTTGTCATATCACCAATCTTAATAATTAGATCTAGCTCTGCTTTTACAACAGCTGTATAATCTCTAAACCCATCTTTTTTACTTTTTGATAAGGCAGTTGATATTGTAGATAAAAGTTTTGATTTTAGATTAGAAAAAGATGCAGATACCTCTTTTAACTTAGCTTCATTAATATTTTTTTCTAGTTTGTCTAGTTTCTCTTTTACGAGAGTTGATTGGTTTTGAACTTTACTTAAAAATGACTCTTTACCCCCCCCCTTATAGGTAGCAGTTAATCCTCTTAATTTTTGAGTATTTACTAGTAAATCTTTTGCATCTGGTAAAATATTTGCGCCAGTTATCTCCAAAGATGAAAATTCAATCTCTTTGTTATAATCTGATACCACGTTATTCATCATAACAGAAGCATAACCAACTACAAGCACTGCTATGATTGCAAATTTTACACCATAGCTTACCTTATCCATCAACTTTTTAATTATATTCATATTAAATCCCATTATATTAAAATTAACTTTTAATAATTATACATATATAAGAATTAATCTTATGTTAACAAAGAAGTCACTTTAAGGACATTTTAGTTAAATTTCTGTTTGTATCTATTTAACATCGATTCATTCCCCGTTACTCCACCACTATGGACATATAAAATCTCTTCATCAGTTTGTTCTAGCAGAGCTTTCCACATCGCTGGTGAGTACAACAAGTCAAACTCCACTCCTGAATCTTTTACTTTGTTATAAATCTCAAAAAACTCTTTATATAGTTTTGCAAAGTGATACTTCTTTTTAGGTTTTAATATTACAAGATTATTAGGGATTTTATGAAGTGCTGACATCTGTTCTTTTAAGTACTCTGTATCTCCAACACATGGTGTAGTATAAACTTTATACTCTGGAAGTGCCAATGCCAAAAATAAAGCCGTTGTTCCAGTCCCTGATGGCGTAGCTATAGCCTCTACATGTAGGGAGGATTTTCTAATCTCATCTGCTAAAACTTCTAAACCCTCTTTGGCTTCTTTAATAGCTCCACCTTGATCTATTATAAAAGTATCGTCCTCTACATGTAGAGACAAAGAAGCTATATAATCTTTATATAAATCATTTTCAAGTTCTATATGTTTCATACCAAACTCTTTAGCATGAAAATAGTTACCAGTATTTTCATCTCGTTGCTGTTGCGAGATAGGTTTTGTATAGTAAGTAAACTCCCACTCTTTTTGTTTACACATTGCGGCAATAGCAAGCATTGCATTTGATTGTGTACCACCATAAGAGATGATTTTTTTTAAGTTTTGTGGAGGGGTTTGTAAGAGTATATAAAGTTTTCGGTATTTATTACCAGAGAGATATTTGTCAAACAAGTCATCTCGTTTGACATAAAAAGTCCTACCATCTAAAGTGATTTTAGAGATAGGAGTCATAACTATTTTATAGTTGCATTTTTGCGTAATTGTTTCATTTTAGCAATCATTGCTGTTTTTGCTTTTTCTAGTTTTAATCTTCTTTCGATTACTGATTTTACATCTTTAAAAGATCTAGTTTTTTTAGCTTTTTTATCTTCTAAATAGATTATATGATAACCAAATTGTGTTTTAACAGGAGCAGATACTGTTTCAACTTTCATACTAAATGCTTTTTTAGAAAATGCTGGAACCATTTGTCCAGGTGAAAAATAACCCAAATCTCCACCCTTAACACCTGAAGGTCCTGTAGATTTTGTTTTTGCAAGTTCAATAAACTTAGTTTTAAGTGCTACACCTTTTAAACCCTTTAACTCTTTTTCAATTGTCTTTGCTTCTGCTTCTGTTTTAACTAAAATATGACGAGCATGAACTGATTCTTTTTCATTAAATTCATCTTTGTTTTTGTTATAATAATCTTTCATAGCTTTGTTTGAAATTTTGATTTTATCAATCTCTCTTTTTTGCCATACTTGGATAGCTATCTCTTTTTTAACATTTGCTATTACTTCTGCATATCTATCTTTATACTCTTTTGATTTTAGGATACCTGTTTTTTTAGCATCACCATAAACTAATGTTTTAGCTACTAGTTGTTCTAAAACTTGCTTTCTAAATTGTATCTGTTTATCTGCTGGAACTTGATTAAATCTACCTTGAGTTGCAGTCATTAACTCTTTTTCAACTTGTTCTTGAGTAATTGGTGTACCATTTACAGTTACAAGTGTTTGTGCGAAAGCTACTGAAGATAAAAGTGCGAGGGATGTTACTATTTTGCTTGTTAATTTCATAAAAATTCCTTATTTAAGTAGAAAAATTTTAGTACTATTAAACTAACGATTAATAAACAAGATATAATTTCATCATGAAAAAAGTAAAAAAAGCAACAAAAAAAGAGATATTAGAGATTCACCAGCTATTTGTTGAACGTTATAGTGATGCCGTTACTGAGTTAAAGTACAAAAATGCTTACGAGCTTGTAGTAGTTGTTGCTCTTTCTGCACAATGTACTGATAAAAGGGTAAACGTTATAAGCCCTGCTTTATTTGAAAAATATCCAGATACTAAAACTCTAGCAAATGCAGAACTTGATGAGATTAAAAGCTTTATTAACACTTGTTCATTTTTTAACAACAAGGCTAAAAACCTACTTGCAATGGCTAAAAGAGTAGAAGAAGTTTATGAGGGAGAGATTCCCATGAACGAAAAAGATTTACAAACTCTTGGTGGTGTTGGTCAAAAAACTGCAAATGTTGTAATGATAGAGTACACTGGTGCAAACCTAATGGCAGTGGATACTCATGTTTTTCGTGTAAGTCATAGACTTGGACTTAGTGATGATAAAACTGCTATAAAAACAGAAGCTACTCTAGTAAAAAAGTTTAAAAATAATCTTCATGCACTTCATCAAGGTATGGTTCTTTTTGGTCGCTACATCTGTAAAGCTAAAAATCCAGACTGTGAGAGATGTTTTTTAACAGAGTATTGTAAGACTAAAGAGAGTTTTAAAGTATAGTGGATTACTTTTTGCTTAAAGCTTTACATGTATAGATATTTATTAATAATTCCAGCACTTTTTTTCTTTTCAGGATGTGTAAATAAGCACGGCATCTCAGCAAAATACTACAGCGATTGTAAAGAGTACTATGACTTACAAGGCTACTACCATAAAGAGTGTGGTGATGATGACATAGTTACATATAAAGCGATTGGTGAAGCTACTGATAAGTTTATAAATGGTAAAAAAAAGAAACCTGAAGGTAATGTTATCGGGGCAGACGAAGAGTTCTAAAACTACTTAATCGCTATAAATGTAGCAAAATTAGCCCAACGAAAAACTACTTCACAGTGAGAAAACCCACAATTTTTAGCCATTGTTAGATTTTCCTCCTCACTATAAGGGACTAAAACATTTTCTAATGCTTCTCTTTTTTGACTTATTTCAAACTCAGAGTAACCTTGCTCTTTTTTAAAATCATAATAACACTCAATCAAGTCTTTATTTAACTTGGAATGATGGCTTATAACCTTTTCTGAAAATATAAAAATACCATCTTTTTTAAGTGAAGTTGCTATTTTTTTAACAAGTTCTTCCCTAACTAATGGACGTATAAACTGTAAAGTATAATTACTTACAAATACATCAGACTCTTTATAATCATATTTAAGTATATCTGCATTTTCAAGCTCTACATGTAGAGCACCCAGTGCTTGACACTTTTTATGAGCTTGTTCCAACATTGCTTGTGAATTATCTAGCCCTATCAACTCAGCTCTACATGTAGAGCTGAGTTGTTTAGAAATATTTATGAGAAGTGATGCAGTTGATGAGCCTAAATCATATAGAATCCCACCATTTGTAAGCTGTTTAAGAGCAAAAAATTCTGTAATTTTTTGTGATTCTTTGTAAAAAGGTACGCTTCGTGAGAGCATGTCATCAAAAACCGCAGCTACTTCCTCATCAAACTCAAATTGTTTTTTTATTGGTTTTGTAAATACTTTATCATTCATAAGTATAATTTTATCCTAAAAAAGCAATATTATGATAAAATTGAAATAAAGAAGGACAAGGTTTAAAATGGAATTTAGCACTTCGACATTAATGATGATTTTTTTTATCATTGCTTTAGTCATAAGCATATGGAAAATTTATGCTTTTTTACCAAATAAAGCACTTGAAGATGATGATACAACAGATGATATTCAAGGTAAACTTTTAGCACTGATGTTAAAAGTTATAAAAGAAAATAAAGGTAATTTAAACAGTGCAGAGTTGTTTTTTAAAATGCAAGAAGATGAAAACTTTGATAGTCAGATTTTTTGGAGATTTAATCATAATAAACTAAATCAAATTTTGAGTAAGTACTACATACAAAATCCAAATGCATCAAGCATTTTGGATATCTATAAGATTATTGGTTAAAAATTAAAGTTTAGTGAAGTAATTAAGTTACCACTCCAGTAAAAGTCATGGTATAAATGGAGCAATATCTGTATGGTGGCATATAGACAGCCACACCTCCAATAAAAGCATTAAAAACAGTATTTTAGCTATAATTCCACCAATGAAAAAAGAGATAAACTTCAAAGCACAAACTCCTTATGAACCAGCTGGTGACCAACCTACTGCTATCAAAGAGTTAAGTGAATCGATACTAAAAGGTAATCGTTACCAAACACTTGAAGGTGTAACAGGTAGCGGTAAAACATACACTATGGCGAAGGTTATAGAGAATGTTAAGATGCCTACTATCATTATGACTCATAACAAAACTCTTGCGGCTCAACTCTACTCTGAGTTTCGTGGTTTCTTTCCTGATGCTCATGTTGAGTATTTTGTTTCTTATTATGATTATTATCAGCCAGAGGCTTACATACCTCGTCAAGATCTGTTTATAGAAAAAGATAGTGCTATCAATGATGAGTTAGAGCGTATGAGGCTCTCCTCTACTGCAAATCTACTCTCTTATGATGATGTTATAGTAATCGCTTCTGTATCTGCGAACTATGGTTTAGGTGATCCTGAGGAATATTTGAACATGGTGCAGGCACTTGAAGTTGGTGACGAGATAAACCAGAAAAAACTTTTACTTCGTTTGGTTGAGATGGGTTACTCTCGTAATGATACTTATTTTGATAGTGGACATATAAGAGTAAATGGTGAAAGTATAGATATTTATCCACCCTATTTTGAGCAAGAAGCTATTCGTATTGAATTTTTTGGCGATGAGATAGAGGCTATTTATACTTTTGAAGTTATTGATAACAAGCGGCTAGAAGAGCATAAAAAATTTACAATTTACGCATGTTCACAATTTAGTGTTTCTAACGAAAAAATGGCAGTTGCTATAAAGAGAATAGAAGAGGAACTTGATGAAAGACTTGCTTACTTTCAAAAGACTGGAAAGCTTTTAGAGTATCAGCGTCTTAAGCAAAGAGTTGAGTTTGACTTAGAGATGCTTCAAACTACTGGGATGTGTAAGGGTGTAGAGAATTACTCAAGACTTCTTACAAACAAAAAACCGGGAGAAGCTCCTTTTACTTTGTTAGATTATTTCTCACAAAGAAATCAAGACTACTTAGTTATCGTTGATGAGTCACATGTAAGTCTTCCTCAATATCGTGGAATGTATGCAGGAGACAGAGCGAGAAAAGAGGTGCTTGTTGATTATGGATTTAGACTTCCATCAGCACTTGATAACCGCCCACTTATGGCAGATGAATACATCAACAAAGCTCCTCATTATCTTTTTGTATCAGCAACTCCAGCTCCATATGAACTAGATATGTCAAGTGTAGTTGCAAAACAAATTATCCGCCCTACTGGTTTACTTGACCCAATTTTAGAGATAAGAACTTCAGATAATCAAGTTGAAGATATTCATGATGAGATAAAGGGAGTTGCCGCAAAAGGTGAGAGAATACTCATCACTGTTTTAACAAAAAAAATGGCAGAGGCTCTTACAAAATATCTTGCAGATTTAGGTATAAAAGTTCAGTATATGCACTCAGATATAGATACGATAGAGCGTAATCAAATCATACGAGCTTTGCGTCTTGGAGAGTTTGATGTACTTATAGGGATTAACCTACTTCGTGAGGGTTTAGACCTACCTGAGGTTTCTTTAGTTGCTATTTTAGATGCTGATAAAGAGGGTTTTTTACGCTCAGAAACTGCACTGATTCAGACCATAGGTCGTGGGGCAAGAAATGCAAATGGTCGAGTTATTTTATATGCAAACCGCATTACAAAATCTATGCAAAAAGCGATAGATACAACAAGCTCTAGAAGAAAGATTCAAGAAGAGTATAACAAAAAACATGGAATCACACCAACTACTACAATAAGAAAGCTAGATGAAAATCTAAAACTAGAAGAACATGGTGATTTATACCAAAAACATAAAAAAATGGATAAAATGCCCCCAAGAGAAAAAAAAGAGATCACAAAAGAGCTTATGCTGAAAATGAAAGCGGCTGCAAAAGAATTAAACTTTGAAGAAGCGGCAAGACTTCGTGATGAGATTATGAAAATTAAGAAATTATAAACAGAGGATTTTTATGGAAGAGATATTTACTAAACTAGAAACATACGGATACATTATATTATTTTTATACTCACTTGGTGGTGGATTTGTTATGCTTGTTGGGGCTGGAGTTTTATCATATATGGGTAAGATGGATTTAGCAACAGCAATGGCTGTAGCATTTGTAGCGAATGCACTTGGTGATGTTATGCTTTTTTATATGGCAAGATATCAAAAAACTACAATGATGGATGGTATCCGTAAACACAGAAGAAAACTAGCACTTTCACATGTCCTTATGAAAAGATATGGCTCTTGGATAATTTTATTTCAAAAATTTGTATATGGTATAAAAACACTTATTCCCATCGCTATTGGTCTTACAAAATATGATTTTAAAAAGTTTGTTATTTTAAATATAGGAAGTTCAGTTATTTGGACTTTAGTTGTTGGACTTGGTAGTTTTTATGCTGGTGCTCCACTTATGAAGATTGCTGAAGTTATAGGTGAAAAACCTTGGATAGCACCCGTAATACTTGTTGTGTTTGGTGGGGCTTTGTGGCTTTATCTTGAGAGTGCTACTAAAAAGAAGAAGCGAGTTTAATTCTCTACATGTAGAGCTATTACACTAAAGTGTACCATCAGCCTACTTTGAACTCCCGTGAACAATTTTGTTCCAAAATATTCCATACGTTCAAGCTGATGGCATAATCTAATTAGTATGTGACGAAGTGAGCAACGCAGAAAATACGTCGCTATTTAAACTTATGACCCGACTATTGGGCCGAATGGGGCATAATCTGTGTGGTTTCCATCTTGATATTTTTTATAATTTTCCATAAACATCTCAGCTA
>Ga0256842_1002306_pt1 | contig 13878 bp, 13 predicted proteins | sample 4559240metaG_FD_185973 | JGI IMG/M metagenome (GOLD analysis project Ga0256842, IMG submission 185973) | Hydrothermal vent microbial communities from Guaymas Basin, Mexico - 4559-240 | ecosystem: Environmental > Aquatic > Marine > Hydrothermal vents | place: Mexico: Guaymas Basin | collected...
CCTTTAGATGGACTGATACTGGGAGGAGGATATCCTGAGCTAAGTTGCAGAGAACTTTCAGCCAATACCCAGATTATGCAGGATATAAGAAACCTGATTTTAAAAGGGACTCCTGTATATGCAGAATGTGGGGGATTTATGTATCTTATGGACTCTATTGTGGATCTTGAAGGAAATCGTTATAAGATGTTGGGTATATTTCCATTTGAGTGCCATATGCAAAAGAAGCTTACTTCCTTGGGATACAGGCAAGTTATAACAAAAAAAGATTCTATCTTAGGACCAGCAGGGACTATTATAAAAGGGCATGAATTTCATTACTCAATGATAAAAAGCTACTCCTTCGAGATAGATACCATCTATTCAGTAACTGGTCATGATGATAAAAAGGAAGGTTATCTTATAAAGAATGTGCTTGGCTCATACATACATCTTCACTTTGGATCAAACCCCAAAGTCGCAACTTATTTTGTACAGCACTGTAAAAGACTTTCTGAAAGAAATCGTTCCTTTTCTGAGCCTCTTCAAAACAGTTTTTAAACAGTTTCAAAAAATAATTGACAAAATCTGAGTAACTAATATTATACCTTTACTTTGAAATCCTAAATCTTTTGAAGTAAGGAGGTGATGTTATTGTATTGTGCGAAGAAGAAATGCTTTTTGCCTGTAAAGGGGGTGAGAATGTAGCAAGGTGGGTATAAGTGATTTTATCAGCCCTTTTTTACAGGTAAAAAGCATCTCATTATTATAAGATGAGATGCTTTTTTGTTGCAAAAATAAATACAAGAAAGAAAAAAGAAAGGAGCAGGAAAGAATGAAGGTAGTTGTAGAAAACAATCAAATAGAAAAAGCAATAAGAGAGCTAAAAAAGAAACTAACAAAAGAAGGTTTTTTCTCTGAGATTAAGAGAAGAAGATTTTACGAAAAGCCTAGTGTACAGAGAAAAAGAAAGCAGGCAAAAGCAGCAAAGAGAAGAAAGAAAAAGGAAAAGAAAAGAAAGATTTTTGGGTAAGAGTTTACCTATAATTTTTCTTGACAAGTAATTCTCTATTTTTATAAGAATCCCTCTTAAATGAGATTTGTAAAAAAGAGGAAAAGAGATGACTCTATTAAGTATTCCTAAGGAGAAAGCAAAGGATTGGATAGAAGGTATCTGCTTCTTTATTTTAGGATTTATAGGCGCTCTAATAGTAGGCTGGTTTTTATTTCCTATGGCTCTTTACTCAGAACATACCCAGCCGATAGATTTTAATCATGCTATTCACTTAGAAAATGTGGAAGGAGATACCCTGACAGAAAAATGTCTTTACTGTCATGAATTTTATGAAGATGGTACATTTGCTGGAATACCACGAATCGAGAAATGCGAAGACTGTCACGATCCTGAATCGCCTATGGGAGATAGCTTAGAAGAAAAGAAATTCCTCACAAAATATCAGGCTCAAGAAAAGGAAATTCCTTGGTATCACTATTATAGACAACCTCCATGTGTCTATTTTCCTCATATAAGTCACGTAAAAATGGCAAAAATAGCATGCAAAACATGTCATGGAGATCATGGAACAAGCGAATTGTTGCCAGTTTATCAAGAAAACCGTATCTCTGGATATAGTAGAAATATATGGGGAAAGCATATATCTGGTTATAAAGAACATACATGGGATCGTATGAAGATGGATGATTGTGCTGAATGCCATACAAAGAAAGGGCATGAAGAATTTAATTCTTGTTTTACTTGTCACAAATAAAGCCTAAGGGATGGGGACAAGTGATGAAACTGAACAGAAGAAATTTTATACTTTCTTTGGCCGGGGGTCTAATAGGGATTAATTTTACTCCTCTTCCCTGGAAACTAATGGATGACATTTCCATATGGACGCAGAACTGGCCTTGGGTGCCTGTGCCAGAAAGAGGTAGATTTCATTATGAAAAGACTGTCTGCACCCTTTGTCCTGGTGGATGCGGAATAAAGGTGAGAAAAGTGGATGGCATCAGTGGAAACAGGGCAGTAAAGATAGAAGGAAGAACAGACTATCCTGTAAATCCATTGGGTATCTGTCCTGTGGGTATGGGCAGTCTTCAGCTACTTTATGATGAAAGTCTTCGTTTTACCGGCCCAATGAAAAGAGGGGGCATGAGGGGCAGTGGTGAATTTGTGAATATATCTTGGAAAGAGGGCATCTCGCTTTTAGCAAAAAAAATAAATGAACTCAGAGCAAAAGGAAAACCAGAAAGTATTGTAGCTATAGATGGAAACAGGAAAGGAAGCACATGTTCTTTATTGATAGAGCGCTTGATAAAAGCTATTGGAAGTCCAAATTATGTAAGAATTTCTAATATGGAAGACACATATGAGATAGCATGCAAACTTATGGCTGGCAAAAGCTCTCCTGTATCTTTTGATCTGGAAAATTCCGACTACATATTAAGCTTTGGTTGTGCCCTTATTGACGGATGGGGATCTCCTGGCAGGATAATAAATGCCTGGAGTATGTGGCATGATTACAACTCAAAAGAAAAACCTAAGATAGTCCAAATAGAACCCAAGGCTTCTGACACTGCATCAAAGGCAGCAGAATGGGTGGCTATAAGACCTGGCACTGAAGCTGCTTTTGCCTTGGGGATTGCCCATGTAATTGTAAAACAGGGGCTGTATAACAAAAGATTTGTAGAAAACTGCTGCTTTGGTTTCAAAGACTGGGTTGGAAGCGATGGCCAGATACATACAGGATTTAAGAACATACTTCTGAAGAGATATTCACCTGATAGAGTAAGCAGTATCACTGGAGTACCAAAAGAGAAGATTATTTCTTTAGCAAAAGAATTCGCAAAGGCCAAACGCCCTGTAGCAATATTTGGAAAAGATAAAGGGGAACTTCCGGGCAGTATTTTTGAATACATGGCTATTATGGCTTTGAATGCACTTGTTGGAAGCATAAACAGAATAGGAGGTCTTTTAATCCAGGATGGTCTTCCCTTAAAAGATCTTGATGATCCTGTTCTAGATAGTATATCAAGGCGTGGTCTAAGAAAAGACAGACTGGATGATGCCGGGACTGAGAAAGCGCCGTTTACTCATTCCATTGCAGAGGCAATTTCTGAGAAAGCAGAAGAAATAGAACTGCTCATGATATTTTCCTCTAATCCTCTTTACACCTTGCCTAACACCAAAGCCCTAAGAAAAGCCTTTGGGAAGATTCCTTTTATTGTTACATTCTCTCCTTTCTTAGATGATAGTGCTATGATGGCTGATCTGGCACTTCCAGATCATGTGTATCTGGAAAAGATAGACGAGGTAATATGGCCTACAGGTCTGCAATATCCTCTTTATGGGCTCTCAAAGCCTGTGATATCTCCAATATATAACACCAAACACACAGGAGATGTAGTGATTCAGATAGCAAAGAAGATAGGGGGAAGTGTTGCCAAATCGTTTCCTTGGAGCTCATTTGAAGATGTGGTCAAGTACAGAGTAAGAGGCTTGTACGAAGCAGGTGGTTCTGTCAAATATAATGCTGACAAGCCTGTCTGGGAGATGATAAGAAAAAGAGAAAAACCTGAAAAAGGATACTCCAGCTTCTCTGATATGTGGAAGAAGATAAAAGAGAATGGTTTATGGTTTGATGTGCCAGATTACAATAAGTGTTCATTTAGCACCCCTTCCGGAAAATTTGAATTCTTTAGTCATGTTCTCTTTTATCATAAAAACAAACTCAAGGCTATGGGGGTAACAGCAAGAAATGATGAGGCATTTATGCCCCACTATGAATCCCAAGAATTAAAAGTCTCTGGTTATGAACTGAAGATGATCCCATATGGGATGATAAATCTTTCCAGTGGTTGGATGCCAAGTCCTCCGTTTGTCTATAAGACCATATTTGATAATCAGCTCCTTAAAGAAGATTCATTTGTAGATATTAATCCAAAGCTTGCAAAAAGCCTTAAGCTTAAACAGGCTGACAGGGTGATTCTTTCTTCTCCAGCAGGTAATATAAAAGTGCGGGTAAATATCACAGAAACTGTTCCTCCTGACTGTGTTTATATACCCATGGGATTTGGACACACGGGATATGATGAATTTATAAGAGGAAAAGGCGCAAATCCTAATGAGATAATATTAGGGAGAAGGGATCCAGTAAGTGGACATAAGGTATGGTGGAGCACACCTGTAAAAATTGTTAAGCTCTGAAAGAGGGATAAATCATGAAACATGAGCACAACAAACCTCTGCATAGATACGGTATGGTAATTGATTTAGACAAATGCACAGGATGTGGCACATGTGTTGTGGCATGTGCATCAGAGAACAATGTTTCAGTAAGACCAGATGAATCAGACAAAAAAAGATTTATAAGCTGGATGCAGCTATACATGATAACAAATGGAAAGGAATATCCCTATACAGAGGTTTGCTACATACCAAGACCATGTATGCATTGTGAAGAAGATGGACATGGCAATCCACATCCCCCATGCGTTAGCGTCTGTGTAGCAACTGCTACAAGGGTGGATATAAACACGGGCATAGTGAGTCAGATACCTACCCGTTGCATAGGATGTAGATACTGTCAGGCAGCCTGTCCTTATCATGCAAGGTATTTCAACTGGTGGGATGCATATTTTCCAAAAGGAAAAGGCTTAGAAAGATATTTGTCACCTGAGGTGTCTGTTAGGATGAGAGGTGTGGTAGAAAAATGTACATTCTGTCATCATAGATATATGAGGGCAAAGAGAAAAGCAGAGGCAGAAGGAAGAAGGGAATTGAAAGAAGAGGAATATATAACTGCATGTACTGAGGCATGTCCTGCTGGAGCCATAACCTTTGGAGATTTGAATAATCCAAAGCACAAAGTATCTCAATTAATCAAGAGTGACAGGGCATTCAGGCTATTAGAAAGGCTTAATACAAAACCAAAAGTCTATTATCTATCTTCTAAGGAATGGGTAAGAAGAATGGCAGATAATTACCTGCCAGAAGAACTTAAGCCTGTTAAACCTCTGGCCCTAAGGAGGTAAGAGATGGATTCAGTACTTATTCCAGAAGGTGTGAGTAGGTGTTCAGCAAAAAAGTTCTTTTTATGGACACTTCCGTGGATTCTAATTTTAATCTGGGGAGCAGTGTCTGCTGTCCTTTGTCTTTGGAAAGCACTAAACCAAACTAATATGAGTAATATATTTGCGTTTGCCCTCTGGATCGTATTTGATTTAGGACTTATTGCATTGGGAGCAGGGGCATTTTTTACAGGGTTTCTCACATATATAATAGGCAAAAAGGAGCTAAAGGATATAATTAATGCGGCGGTTATAATAGGTTTTATATGCTATTCTGGTGCTATGGCTATACTTGGGATTGACATTGGACAGCCACTGAGAGGATGGTTTATATTCTGGCACGCAAATATACACTCTATGTTAGTAGAAGTTTCCTTTTGCATTACATGTTATCTTATGATCTTAACCATTGAGTTTCTGCCTATTATTTTAGAAAACAACAAACTTGAAGAAATCAAGCCTGCCAGACTTTTTGGGAAGAATTTACATAGCATCATGGCTATATTTGCTGCTACAGGAACTTTTCTTTCCTTTTTCCATCAGGGATCTCTTGGTGGCATGTTTGGTGTTATGTATGCAAGACCTTTTGCTGCAAGAGGGGGATTTTACATCTGGCCTTGGACATTTTTCCTGTTTATCCTTTCTGCTATAGCAACAGGGCCATGTTTTACTATATTGATTGTAAGGATTACAGAAAAACTCACAAAGAAGAAATTGGTGCCCGATAGAGCTATTCAATTTCTGGCAAAGCTTTCTGGTATTCTGCTTTCTATCTATATAGTGTTAAAAATAACTGATACCGTATCTTGGATATGTACAGAAGCTCATAAAGCTGGCCTTACTTTTATGGACTTTTACAAAGAAGGTCCATATGGCATATGGCTTCCTATTACAGAAATAGGAATATGCGGGATTATACCTGCAATACTTCTTGTTGTGCCAAAATTTAGAAAAGATCCTAAGTGGTTAACAATCGCTTGTATTCTTAACTGTATTGGCATCGTATTAAACAGATTTTCCTTCATTATAGTAACCCTTGCTATACCGGTGCTTCCATTTGAAAGATTCTGGAGTTACTTACCTACATGGCAAGAATGGGGAATAGCACTTGCATCTATTGCGTACGGAGTTCTCATATTCTCATTGGCATATAGATACTTGCCTGTTTTTCCAAAAGAAAAAGAACTAAATCCAATTTCATAAGGAGGGCAGATGACCCCTTTTAGTTTTGAATGGCAATGGGATATAGGACACATAATATTTTTTGGATTTCTCTATTTAGTCCTTACAATAGTAGGTCTTGGGCTTAGTTGGGCAGGCCTAAAGACAGTCTTACAACTTTTAGGACTTATGTGGGAAAGAGACTTAGAAGAACATTAAAGCCATATTACAGTATCCCTTTTCCAGTGAGCATCATCTTTATAAGGATAATCTAAATTGTAGTGTAAGCCTCTACTTTCTTTTCTTAGAAGAGCACAGGTTATGATAAGTTCTGCTGTAAGGGCCAGATTTCTAAGCTCTAAGAGGTCTATTGTTACTATGAAATCCCAATAATACTCCTTTATTTCCTCTTGGATTATTTCAATTCTTCTTCTTGCCCTTTCAAGCCTCTTGTTGGTCCTTACAATTCCCACATAGTTCCACATAAATCTTCTTATTTCATCCCAGTTGTGTGAAACAACAACCATTTCTTCGCTGTCCACTGCACTTCCAGGATCCCATTCAGGAGGTTTTGGAAAAGGGATATGTCTTTTCTCTTTTAGATACTGAGCAGATCTTATGGCTGCTCTCTTTGCAAATACCAATGCCTCCAAAAGAGAGTTGCTTGCAAGTCTGTTAGCGCCATGAAGCCCTGTGCATGACACCTCTCCTATTGCATAAAGATTTTCTAAGTTTGTAAGTCCATCCTTGTCTGTAAGCACTCCCCCACACATATAGTGTGCCGCTGGCACAACAGGAATTGGCTCCTTTGTAATATCTATATGAAACCTGAGACAGGTTTTATATATATGAGGAAATCTTTTCTTTATAAAATCTGCTGGCTTGTGGCTTATATCCAAATACACACATTCATCACCACTTTTCTTTAGCTCCATGTCTATGCTTCTTGCCACTACATCTCTTGGAGCAAGCTCCTTCATAGGATGGTATTTCTCCATGAATCTGTTGCCTCTTTTGTCAATCAAAATACCTCCTTCACCCCTGATGGCCTCTGAGATGAGAAAATTTTTTGCTTCAGGATGATATAAACAGGTAGGATGAAACTGCACAAATTCCATATTGGCTATCTTGGCACCTGCTCTATAGGCAACTGCAACCCCATCACCAGTGGCTATATCAGGATTACTGGTATATAGATATACCTTACCTGCTCCTCCTGTAGCCAGCACTGTTATTCTTGCAAGAAATGTCTTAACTACACCATTAAGTACATCTAATACATATGCTCCCCAACATGTTCTCTCTCCTATCTCTTTTGTAATAAGACCTTTTTTAATAAGCTTTGCAGTAGTTATAAGATCTATCACCATGTGGTGTTCATATATTGTTATATTCTCATTTTCTTCTGCCCTTTCCAAAAGCACTTTTTCAACAGCATGCCCAGTTCTGTCCTCTGCATGAACTATTCTTCTTTTGGAATGCCCACCTTCCCTTCCCAAGTCTAACAGCTGGTTCTGCTCATCCATAGAAAAGTTCACTCCCCAAGAGATAAGCTCCTGAATCACTTTTGGTCCTTCATAAACTACCATTCTGACCACATCTTCATGACACAGCCCATCCCCTGCTCTTAGCGTGTCTTTTATGTGATATTCAAACCTATCAGTTGGATCTATTACAGAAGCAATACCCCCTTGAGCATAATTGGTAGCACCCTCTATTTTTTCCTTTTTTGTAACTATTGCCACTTTTCCGTATTTAGATGCGTGTAGGGCAAAAGTAAGCCCTGCTATACCGCTTCCAATTACCAGATAGTCGGTTTTAATCTCCATTATTGTATCTCCTTAAGCAACCTTTTTTTATATTTTTTTAGATTTGCCCTCCCACAACTAAAGCCATGGGATTCTTCCTCAATAAAGGATGACTTGCAGACCTGCCCAAAAGCAGTTCCGCCGTCAGTGCCCTCTCCACAGGCATCACTTCCCCCCAGCCCAACGGTAGAGCTTTTAAGGATAGCTAACCCTCTTTGCAATATCACTTTCGCAGCGTTAATGTCTGCATCATCAGTATAGCCACAGTGCAGACAGCAGAAAAATTTTCCTTTCCGGTTTTTAGGATGAACAAAACTATAAGCTGAACAGGTCTGACTGCTCCTTCTAGGATCTACTTTTAGAAATATCTGCCCATACTGCCTGCACTTGTATTCAAGCATTCTGATAAAGGTGCTCCATCCTGAATCTATTATCTTTCAGCTCTTCCACCATGAAAATTCTTTTTTAAGTTCTACAAGCTCAGCACACTGCTTTGCATAGGTGGTTCTTTCCCTTCTCTGCCACCAGAGAAACTCTCTTTGAAACAGCCCAAGATTATAAATAAGCCTGTATGCTCCAGCAAATTTCCATAGTTTCTGCTCTCTTTCTTTACCTTTGATCTTAATCTTGTATCTATATCTTCTCAATTGCATTTTGATATTGGTTATATTATTATTCTATCTACTAATCAAGACTATATAAGCCTGTTTAAAAAATTTTCCGACCAGGCGGCTTATAATAATGAATGATACGTCATCTTCATCCCATGACTGAAGCTGAAGCTTATGGGCTTTCTGGCGTGGATTTTTGTAAGTCTACTTTTAATGTTCTTGTAGATGCGTTCTCTACTTAATTTTAAGGGATAAAAACCTGACCTTGAATGGTTAACAAAAATCATAACATATAATATCCTGTGATCGCTTACATTTTTTAAAAAAAGATTTGTTCAGGAGAAATCAGCTGTGTTAGAACTAAAGGTGATCTTATCAGGAGCTATTATATTAACTTCAGTAGTGGTTCTGTGGGCAATTATACACTACTTCTCTGGGCCTGAATTTAAAGAGCCAGACGGGAAAGCTCGAATTACAGGCAGTTGTGGAGATACCATGGAAATCTACCTGAAGTTTAGAGATGGAAGGGTTGTAGATTCATCCTGTTGGACAGATGGATGCACATACAGTTATAACTGTGTGGTAGCAGCAGCACAAATGGCAAAAGGAAGAACACCAGAAGAGATATTAGAAATCGATGCTCAAAAGATTCAAGACTATATTGGAGGACTTCCTAAGGATCATCTTCACTGCGCAAAGCTAGCCGAAGAAACATTGCAGGCCGCGTTAGAAGATTACATAAAAAAACTGGTTCAGAGCCAGAAAGAAAAAGAAAGATTTACAGATTAAATCTTATCTTGCTCTTTTATCCTTCTTGCCAAGAAAAGAAGAGAATCAGGATTATTTAGGTCTGGATTATCTATAACCTTTTCCCACAGGATTCTCAGGATCTTGCCCACTTTAGGACCCTGCTGAATCCCCAGTTCTTTCATTATTACATTTCCGTTTATCTTTAAGTCATTAACAGTCAAAATAGCTCCCTTTTTAAGCTCCTTTTCCACTCTCTCTCTTAGCTCTTCTAACAGAGCTATCTCCTGAGATTTATTCTTGCCGTGCGCTATAAGATCTGCCTTTCTCAGCATGATAAGAGGTATGATAAGCTCTTTCCCCACTCTGCTTATAAGCCTTCTTACGGCAGAATCACTCCACTCAGATGAATAATTCAGCATGTGCTCTTTCACCAATATAACCACCTGAGATATCATTTCATTGCTGAACTTAAGCCTTTTCATTATCTGGCGTGTCATACACGCGCTTTTCTTTTCATGTCCATAAAATGTGACTCTTCCCTGTCTTTTCTTCTTTGTAAGGGGCTTTCCTATATCGTGGAAGAGTGCAGAAAGCCTTAATACTGGATCACGTTCAACATTTTGCAACGTTATCATTAGGTGCTTAAATACTGTGTACCTGTGGAACCTGTTCTGCCTTACCCCGTAACACTGACTTAACTCAGGAATCACATATTTCAGCAGACCAACCTTATGCATTATTTCCATACCCCTTGCAGGAAAAGGACTTACAAGTATTTTTAGCAGTTCATCCCTGATCCTTTCCCATGATACCTGCTGGATAAGTTCGGCCATATCGATCACAGCATCCAGAGTTTTTCTGTCTATCCTAAAGCCCAGCTCCACTGCAAACCTTATAGCTCTCATCAGCCTTAAGGGGTCCTCGCTAAACCTTGCTCTTGGCTCTACAGTAGCTCTTATGAGCTTTTTTCTCAGATCCTTTAGTCCATTGTACGGATCTAATATGATTTTTTTTTCACTATCATAGGCCATTGCATTTATTGTAAAATCTCTGTGCCTCAAATCTTCTTTAAGGTTATTTCTTCTAAAAGGGGTTATCTCGTAATTCTTGCCCTTGATCACCACTGTTATGGTATCATGCTTTAAAGAAAAGAGTGTTTTATCTTTAAAAATCCTCTTTATCTCTGAAGCAGGAGCAGAGGTGGTGAAGTCCCAATCTGTTATCTGCTTTCTTAAAAGCCAATCCCTAACAACTCCTCCTACCACATAAACCTCGTATCCTTCCCTCCTAAGACGATCTATTATAAACTTTGCTTCGTCAGTAAGTTCTATCTCAGCTTTCACAAGCATGATCTCTATATAAAAAGAACCTTTCTTATTGTCAAATATCCCTTATCCCTTTAAGTTCCATATTGCGGTTTCTATCTGCCCATGATATAGAAAACTTATGTTCTGGAATCTTTTTAAGTCAGTAAAACTTGCAGTTTTTCTTCTCATCACATTAGCTGTTGTTGCTATCATAGGAACTGTAATCCCTCAGGGAGAAGATGCTATAAGATTTGCTATGAAGCTTGATCCCAAGCTTTTCCAGTTATTTAGTACATTAGGACTATTTGATGTATATCATACCCTATGGTTTAGAGCCCTTTTAGGACTGTTGTGCCTTAACCTGATTGTCTGCTCCTTAGACAGATTTCCAAAAACTTGGAAAAGAATAAAAGCAACTCCCCCAATAGATGCGAATAAAGTCTTTGAAGATATTGATACAGATCAAATAATTCGTATTAAAATAGATTTTATGGAGGCAGTTAAAAGGATAAGATCTATACTTGAAGAAAGATTCAAACACATAAAAAGCAAATTTAACAATAACTCTGCTTTTTTTTATGTAGAAGAAGGCTGGTATTCCCATATGGGTGTGTATTTAGTTCACTTAAGCATAATCATTATACTTTTAGGCGGCATAATAGGCTCTATTTGGGGTTTTGAAGGCTACATGAATATATTAGAAGGTGAAAAAAAGAATGTGTTAAGGCTTACAAGAAAAATGAAGTTTATAAGACTTCCTTTTTTTGTAAAGCTAAATAAATTTAGAGTAGAATACTACCAGAATGGAGTTCCCAAGGAGTATGAATCCGAGCTTTTGTTTATTCAAGATCACAAGCAAGTAAAGAAAAGGCTAAAGGTAAATCATCCTGTTACTTTTGAAGGAATAACATTTTATCAAGCAAGTTATGGGGTTTCTGTAGGAAATAGGGTATATATAAAGATAATAAACAATGCCCTGAATAAAACATATGAAACAGAACTTTTTATAGGTAAACCTTATAGAATACCTAATTCTAAGGTAATAATAACCATATTGGATATAAAAGAAGACTTTGCAAAAGCAGGGCCTGCCGTGATATTATCGGTAAAAAAAGAAGATAAAGAAAAAAAGCTAATCCTTTTTAAGGATATACAAATTGCTAAAAAAAGACTTCCAGTACCAATGTTAAATTCACCCATATTTAATCCTTCGTCTATAAGACCTTATACCTTTATTGTAAAAGACATACCTACAAAGTACTATTCAGGGCTTCAGGTAAGCAGAGATCCTGGTGTCCCTTTGGTTTGGATAGGTTTTTTTATACTTATATTTGGGCTTGTCATCACCTTTTTTACTTCACATAGAAGAATATGGGTTAGGATATTAAAGAAAGGAGATCTTCTTGAAATATCAGTTGCTGGAAGATCAAATAAAGATCCTGTATCCCTTTCAAAAAGAATAAAAGAGATAGCCAAAGCGATAAAAGAGACAAGTTATGTATAATACACAAATATTAAGTTATGTAACATTTGGTTACTTTGTTGTATTTTTTGCATATTTACTTATGATGGTTGCAAAAAAAGAGTTTTTTGGAAAGTTTGCAAGTTTTCTTTCTATATTTGTTTTTATATGGCATACTGTAGGAATAGCACTCAGATGGATTGAATCCTATAAGGTAGGACTGGGACACGCGCCTTTTTCCAATTTTTATGAATCCCTCATATTCTTTGGCTGGGCAATTATGCTTTTGTATATAATAATGGAGCAGAAGACAAAAATAAAAACATTTGGTGCTCTTGTAACACCAATAGCATTTCTTATAATGGCATATGCATCGTTTTCCCCTTCTGTAAACTCTAAGATACAGCCATTGATTCCAGCCCTTAAAAGTAACTGGCTTGTAGCCCATGTGATAACATGTTTTATGGGATATGCAGCATTTGGAATATCTATGGCATTGAGTATCATATATCTGCTAAAAGAAAAATCCAAAATAGCCAATGCGATTGAGGAGCTAAACTACCAGATGATCATAATAGGTTTTGTAATGCTTAGCTTAGGGATTATTACAGGTTCTGTTTGGGCTCACTATGCATGGGGAAGCTACTGGAGCTGGGACCCTAAGGAAACTTGGTCCCTTATCACTTGGCTTATATATGCTGCACTCATACATTCCCGTATGGTAAGAGGATGGAGAGGAAAAAAGATAGCTATCCTTTCTATCATAGGTTTTCTATGTGTGCTATTCACCTACCTTGGAGTAAACTTTCTACTCTCAGGGCTTCATAGCTATGCTAAGTCTTAATTCTCTTTTGCCTCTTTTATCAATAAGTCACCAAATTTATTTAAAAAGTCTTTTAACTCATCTTTCCAGTTTTTCATAATGTTTAGACGATAAAGTTTTAGCTCTTTATTTTCTAACAGACAATTCACAGGTCTTTTTGCAGGAGGATTCCAATCTTTCATACTTATGGGTTCAATCTGGGCGGAAAGCCCTAAATGATCCAATATAAAACTTGTCCATTCAACTCTTGTGCAATAACCTTCAGAGGTTACATGAAATATACCAGTCATCTTCTTTTCTAAAAGGACCATAATCTGAAGAGCAACCTTATATGTCCATGTAGGAGATCCATATTGATCCTTTAATACAGGAATCTTTTCCCCATTTACCGCCTTTTTTATTACCCACTTTACAAAATTAGCTCTTCTTCTGCCATAAAGCCAGCCGGTTCTAATAATTATGTAATCCTCTATGTTATCTATAACAGCCTTTTCACTATCTGCTTTTGTCTTTCCATAAAAAGACAACGGATTGGGTTCGTCATCCTCAAAGTATGGCTGAGGCACTGGCTTTTTTCCATCAAATACATAATCACTTGATATGTGTACTATCTTACAATCAAATCTTGCGCATACCTGTGCGAGATTTCTTGCCCCTTCTACATTTATTTTATAGGCTATTTCTCTTTCACTTTCACAGGCATCCACATCTGTATATGCTGCACAATTAATAACCACATCTGGTTTGTTTTTTTGAATTACCTCTATCACCTTGTCCCACTTTCTTATATCCATTTCTTCCTTGGTAGGTGCTATTATTTCATACTTGCTTGAAAAGACTATCTTGCAATCACTTCCAAGCATCCCTGTGCTTCCTGTTATGAGAACCTTCATCCCTACACCCT
>Ga0256842_1002308_pt1 | contig 13864 bp, 12 predicted proteins | sample 4559240metaG_FD_185973 | JGI IMG/M metagenome (GOLD analysis project Ga0256842, IMG submission 185973) | Hydrothermal vent microbial communities from Guaymas Basin, Mexico - 4559-240 | ecosystem: Environmental > Aquatic > Marine > Hydrothermal vents | place: Mexico: Guaymas Basin | collected...
AAATCGTAATCGGTAATCGGTAATCGGTATTCAGTAATAAAGTAGTAACATTTATTACCACTGATTACGGTTTACCATTTATTCTACTTAAGCTCTTCAACTTGTGCTTGAATAACTTCTTTCTCTTTTGCGCCATCAGCATAGTATGCAAAGGCAACAATACTAATATTGTCAGTATCCCACCCTGCATTTATAGGCACATTTGTATACGTTTTTGTAAACGTTTGACCATTGCTTATTGAAGCAGCAAACTCTTCACCCCAAGTAGTATTAACCGTGGCACGCAATACATGATTATGGTGATAGTCAAGCATTTCTTGTCCATTATTAATATTAGGGTCAACATTCTTTTGTGCCGAAACAATATCACTCTCAGTAATCAATACCGATAGATTATATTTACCTGCAGGCATATCTTTCATAGCTGTAATTTTCACCTCTACATCAAAAGTATTACCACCAGTATAAGTTGGTTTCACCTCTAAATATAAGTCTGGCTTTTCGTCCGTAAGCACTTTAAAAACCTCCGTAGAAAACTCAGCACGCTCAATAAGGTATGAGCCATTTACTTTAGCTCTATTTACCACCCCTTTAGGAAGCGGCGCCGTATTTCCACCAAAAAACAATGCTAAATCTTCCCCATCAACAGATTTATAATCTGCATCGTAAGGAGGAGCTGCTTGCATAGAGAAGAAGCCCGTATGTATAGCAACGGTTACCATTCTGTCACCATATATTTTATGCAAATCATCTAATATAGCATGTGCTGAAGGGCAATTAGTACATAAGTGCCCTGTATAATCTTCAAATAATAATTTGCGAATAGTATCTGATTTAGAACCACCACCTGTATTAACATTACATGATGGATCCACTTTATCGCAAGAAGTGGTAATAACCAAAGCTGCTGACAATAAAGCAAAAAATAATAATATCTTTTTCATAAAAATTAATTCTTAAACATTAAAAACTACTATTAATAGTAAGGCTTAAACCATTGGAAGCTGGCACTGCTCTACAAACTCCACCAACACAAAGAATTCCCTCGCGCTGCTTACCATAGCTCATTGAAATACGAGTAGCACCATGAGTATAACCAGTGGTTAATGAAGGGTATAAAGCTGCCTCAGTTGTTCCATGACTATTGCTAATACCATGATTATAAAGTAATATTCCTGCCACAAAAAAGCCTTTACGATTATACTCCAGCATTCCTGATGACCAATTACCATCATCTTGCTCTGTGGTTAACAGCTGAGCTTCTAAATGAAGTGAATTATATGGTTTAAATTTCCACCATATATCAGCAATATAAATATTAGCTTTTACACTAGGAGCATTATGACCTTCGTTAATAAGCATATTATAAAATACATTCATATACATAAGGCTTACTTTCCATTTTTTATTAAGCTTACGAGTAAGTTTAATATTAAAATCGTGATAATACTTTTCGTCACCTATTTTAAAGAAATCAGAAGTATAACCATAAGTACCAGCAACACCGATAGCAGTTGTATCACTAGGCGATTGCTTGTCAATGGCATGCGAAACAGAGTAGTTTAAATCCACACTAGTACCGTATTTACCACCATACCAAGTTTTCTTTTTAAGCTTATAAAATAAGGTTGCTTGCAACCCCATTTGTCCGTTTGCTTGTGATGCATATGGATACATAGCAGCAAGGCTATAAGCATGCTGACGACTCATTGCAGGAATGTATCCCACAGGCAAATCAAAACCAGTAGATGCTCTATTTGAGCGATAGTCCATATTATCAGAACGCTCTGCTTGCAATGTAAATCCTAGTCCTTTTGTAGAATATCCTATTTCGGCAATTACAGCATTACCATTCTTATAAATCATATTATTTGTAGCATTAGGATCATTGATTTTGCCACCAGCTTCAAACTTAAAGTTAAAACCACCATGGTAAACTTGAAAGCGTCCTGCATAAGCGCCAACATTCTCAGGAAGGCAGAATAAAGGATCTGCATCCACTTGATAACGACTCACAAAACTACCACCAACAAACACACGAGTTTTAGTATCGGCTAGTTTCGAAAACATATCATTTACCGATAATTGAGCATCGATACCACGTACCAAACCTGGTCCAAGGTCCCAATAAAACCTTTGCTTAGCAACAAGACCTGTTATGGTTAATGCTTTCATTTTATACTTTACTCTAATACCATCAAAGGCATTATCGAAGCCTAAATTCCATTCTTGATAAGAGCGAAGAACCATTCCTGACCCAAATTGCTCATAAAAGTTACCAACTGTAACATCCACTTTATCACCATTATATCTTAGGTATCTATTTCCAAAACCATTACCTTTCCATCGAGGATCATAACCCTGCATCTGAGGCATAAATAGTTCGTAACGCATTCCTGCTTCAAATTTTTTGTTGGTATAACGCATTTCAAAAAATGCATTCATAGCCATTTTTTCAGGAATTTCGTCAGCTCCAATTACCGAGTCTTTATTATAATATTGTGCATCCGTTTGGAAGCTTCCATGTACTTCGCCACCACCTAATACTTGTGCGTAAGAAATGTTTCCAAAAGCAAATATTATAAAAACAAAAAAAAGTAAATTTCTTTTCATTCTTCTAAATTTAATAAATTCTTAATAAAAATAAAGAGCTTTAATTTTGAATTAAAACTCCTTTATGGATTTATATTTCTTCTCCTCTTTTCAGTTTGCGAACAAGCTCAATAAGCTCTAGTTCCGAACCTTCAGTAAAAGATGTATGTTGCCATACAATTTCGCCTTTACCATTAATAAGGAAAGTATGAGGTACAATATTTACACCCATTGCTCTTTTAAAATCACCGTTTTCATCAAGAAAAACTTCATACTCCCAACCTTTACCGTTCACCATTGGAAGAACTCCGCCTGATGTTCTAGAATTGTCAACAGAAATAGCAATAAGCTTAACTCCTGTTTCGTCTTGCCAATCTTCGTAAACCTCAGCAATAGTATTTAATTCGGTAACACAAGGCTTGCACCAAGTAGCCCAAAAACTAATAATCATAGGATTACCATCATTTGAAAATGTAGATGTATTAACGATTTTTCCATCAATGCCTTTAACATCAACCTTAGGAAGGCTTGCTTTATTACCGCTTGTGAACGACAAAAGCAAAACTGTGACAAACAGCATTGCCATTAATTGTAATTTTTTCATGTGTGTGTGTATTTAGTAATTTATATGCCTATATAGTATAATGAACTAAAATTCAACTGCGAAAATAAGAAAAATGTTGACATATTTTTATATAAATATATTCCCCATTTTTTATGCCACTAATTAGATGCAATTTATTTGTTATTTTTAAAACAAGTTTATTAACATATTTTATCATCTATCACTTTTTTTACTATTTTAGCCGACCAAACATTATTAATTAAACTCAAAAATTACACACATGAAAAAAATTACTTTTATTTTAGCAATGGCTTTTGCAAGCATTACTCTGTTTGCTCAAACTATTGTAAGTACAACTCCTGAGAATAAGAATGCTGTTCTTGAGGAATTCACAGGAATTCACTGCACATATTGCCCTGATGGACATAAGGTAAGCAATCAGATTGCTGCTGCTAATGTTGGCGATTTCTTTGCTATTAATATTCACCAAGGAAGTTATGCAACTCCACAAGCAGGTGAGCCTGATTTCAGAACACCTTGGGGTGATGCTATTGCTGGTCAAACTGGTCTTACTGGCTATCCTTCAGGAACAATTAATCGTCACGCATTTAGTGGTTCTACAACTGCTCAAGGTAGAGGTGACTGGGCTGCTTCAACTACTACTACAATAGGACAAGCTTCTTATGTAAATATCGCTGCTACTGCAAGTGTAAATCTTCAAACTAGAGTTGTTGATATTTTAGTTGAAATGTATATTACAGATGCTACTACTGCTCCAGCTAACTTAAAGTTAAATGTTGCTCTTCTTCAAAATAACCTTGAAGGACCACAAACTGGTGGCTCAACAAATCCTGACCAAATGTTACCTAATGGTAATTACAACCATATGCATATGTTGCGCGACCTAATTACTGGTCAATGGGGTGAAGATATAGCTATTACTACTGGTACAGCTTTCTATTCTAAAACATATTCTTATACTGCACCTGCTGACATCAATAGTATTCCTGTAGAATTATCTGATCTTGAAATAGTAGTTTTCTTAACAGAAACTCAACAAGAAATCGTTACTGGTAACGAAGCTGTTTTGACATTTGTAACTCCTCCAGGAGTTGATATTTGCGACCTAAGTGTTGAGAATATGACTACTGTTCCTGGTATTTGTGATGCTACAATTACTCCTTCTGTAAAAGTTAAGAACAACTCAACAACTATTACTGCTGACACATTTAATGTTAAGTATTCTCTTAATGGAGGTGCTGATGTAGTTCAAACAATTACTGCTGCTCTTGCTCCAGGTGCTGAAGCTACATTCACATTCCCTGCTGAAAATATTACTGCATCGAATAACGAAATTGTTTTAAATGTAAACTTTGACGGTGTTGCTACTAAAATAGATATTCCTTCATCAAATAATACAACTTCTACTGGTATATTTAATCATATGCCATCTGCAACTATAGGAACAGTATACAATGAAGATTTTGAAAGCTATGCTGCTTTTGAAGGCGAAATTAACAATGCTATCATGAGCGGTGAAGGTTCAGGAAGTGCTTTTACTGTTAATAAAACAGAAGTAGGTACAACTCAAGAGCTTGGTGCTTTTGGTGCATCTGCAACTAGTTATATTTATAACTATTATGGAATACAGCCTAACAAAACTGTTAGCATGATGTTCCATAAAATGGACTTCAGTAGCAATACTGGTTATGGTCTTAAATTCAACTATGCTTATGCTCAGTATTCAACTGAAAATGATAAGTTAGATATCCGTGTTAGTACTGATTGTGGAGCTACATTCACTACAGTTTGGACTAAGCAAGGTGCTGATTTAGCTACTGCTCCTCCAAAAGGTGATGGTAACTTCTTCCCAGCTATTGATCAATGGGCTTCTGCTGATATCGACTTAAGCGCTTATAACAATACTGCTGATGTTATTATTGAATTCCTAGGAACTTCTGCTTATGGTAACAACCTTTACTTTGACGACATTAGAGTTTATAACTCTACTGATGTTAGCATAGCAACTCCTGAGAACAACAACACTGTTAGCGTTTATCCTAACCCTGCTGTTGATCAATTCAACCTTGATATTGAATTAGCTGAAAAAGCTAATGTTACTTATTCTGTACTTAATAACTTAGGCCAAGAAGTAATTAACGCTGATCTTGGAACTCTTAATGCTGGTTCTCAAAACCAAAAAGTAAATATCTCTGAATTAGCTCAAGGTATTTATGTTATTCAAATTAACATTAATAACAGCATTATCACTAAAAAATTGACAGTGAACTAATCATTCATTTCAAATAATATTTCAAAAGGTTGCTTTCTTTTTTTAGGAAGCAACCTTTTTATATTTTGAGCTGTTATATATAACAATAAATAGCAAATCAACTTAATGAAAAATAAGTATCTTTGCGTAATAAGAATACACACACAATTTATTAAATATATAACAATATGAAAAGAATTTACCTTTCCACAATTTTTACTTTACTTTTTGCAGCACTTTTTGCTCAATCAATAGAGATTACAGACCATAATAGTAATGTTGTTAACTTTGGAGACACTGTAAAATATTTCAGTTCTGACTTAAATAAATTCCCTCATACACTTGAATTTACTGCTAAAAACACTAATACCGTCGATTCTAATTCGTATAAAGTTCGTCAAATGGCAATATCAGAAGTTCCTAGTACTTTGCATTATTTCTGTTTTGGGAGCTGTTTTTCTCCAGGCATTAATCTATCGCCAACTGGAGTTTGGATAGTTGCTGGAGAATCAATTGCAACTGGAGCATTTACTACAGACTATGCAGCTCAAGGACACGAAGGAACAACAATAATAGCATATTCAGTATTTGACGAAAACAACCCTGCTGATTCTACTTACTTTATTGTAAAGTATTATGTAGCAGTTGATGCAAGTATTAGTTCAACTACAAGCTCAGTAACAATATCAGATGCATATCCTAATCCTGCAAAAGATTTTTTCTTTGTAGATTATGAAATCAATAATGCTCAAATGGCTAATATTGAAGTTGTAAATATATTGGGAAGCGTAGTTTTTAATCAAGAAATTTCTACTAATGATAGTAGAGCTAAAATTAATATCTCGGAATTGAAATCAGGAGTATATTTCTATAATGTTATTGTTGACGGTAACAGATTAGCATCTAAAAAGCTTATTATTAGATAAATAAGGATTTATCAAAAAAATATTGAAGCATTAACTTTAGAGTTAATGCTTTTTTTTATTTGAAAATTTTCAGAATTATAAATAAAAAGTAATCATTATTCCTTAAAATACATTATCTTTGACATTCCAATAATGATTAGAACCCAATCAATAAAAGATTAATAATGACACATTTAGTAGAAGGCGATATTGCACCAGATTTTACAACAGTAGATGAACAGGGCAATACCATTAGCCTAAAAGATTATAGAGGTAAGAAACTTATACTTTTTACATACCCAAAAGCTATGACCCCAGGCTGTACTAATGAAGCTTGCGACTTGAGAGATAATTATGAAATGCTTAGCGAGAAAGGCTTTGCAATACTAGGTCTTAGTGCCGACGATACAAAGAAACAAATTAGATTTAAAGAAAAATACAATTTCCCCTACCCATTAATTCCTGATACTGAAAAAGAAATTCTTAAGCTATATGGTGCTTGGGGATTAAAGAAATTATATGGTAGAGAATATGATGGCATTTTCAGAACTACTTTTATCATTAGTGAAGAAGGAGTCATTGAAAAAGTATTTAAAAAAGTAAAGACCAAAGAGCATACTGCTCAAATTCTTGCCTCTTATTAATAGAGGACATTAAAACAGCAAACAATAAAAATATAATATAATGGCTAAAGATCAAAAGGCAGAGAAATTAAAAGCATTACAGCTTACTCTGGACAAAATAGAAAAGAATTACGGAAAAGGCAGCATCATGCGCCTTGGCGACGAAACCATACAAGACATTGAAGTAATTCCAACAGGAAGTATAGGACTAGATGTTGCTTTGGGCATAGGTGGTTTTCCACGCGGTAGAGTTGTTGAAATTTACGGACCTGAATCATCGGGTAAAACAACATTGGCTATTCACGCAATTGCCGAAGCACAAAAACTTGGTGGCGTAGCAGCATTTATTGATGCAGAGCACGCTTTTGATAGATTTTATGCTGAGAAATTAGGTGTAGACACAGACAACCTTTTGGTATCGCAGCCAGACAATGGTGAGCAAGCATTAGAGATTACTGACAGCCTTATTCGCTCAGGAGCAATCGATATTATCGTAATTGACTCTGTAGCTGCACTTACTCCAAAAAGTGAGATTGAAGGCGAGATGGGAGATTCTAAAATGGGTCTTCATGCTCGACTAATGTCGCAAGCATTGCGTAAGCTTACAGGTACTATCAACAAAACTGGTACAACTTGTATTTTCATTAATCAGCTTCGCGAAAAAATTGGTGTAATGTTCGGTAACCCTGAAACTACTACTGGTGGTAATGCACTTAAGTTTTATGCTTCGGTACGTATTGATATTCGTCGTTCTACTCAGATTAAGGATGTGGATAGCGTAAAAGGAAACAGAGTAAAGATTAAAGTTGTAAAAAATAAGGTAGCACCTCCATTCCGCACAGCAGAGCTTGACGTTATTTATGGCGAAGGTTTTTCTAAAGCTGGCGAATTAGTAGACTTAGGAGTTGAATATAATATTGTTAAAAAGAGCGGCTCGTGGTTCTCATATGGCGAAACTAAGCTCGGACAAGGGCGTGAGGCTGTAAAGCAACTTATGAAAGACAACCCTGAATTAGCTGATGAAGTTGAGATGAAAATCAAAGAAGCTATTAAAGCAAAATAAATTATCATAAATATATAATTATATACTTCATTAGAAAAGGCTATGGCTTTAACTAATGAGGTATTTTCAATTAATAACAGATTAATGAAATACTCTTTTATATTCTTATTTCTAGCTTTTTTTTCACTGGTTTCCTGCCAGAATATTGGCGGTGATAAAGTTGAAACAATTGAGAGCTTGAGTACTAAATTAGAAAGTGACCCTCACAATATTTCACTTTTAAGAAAACGAGTTGAGCTTTATAAAACAGCAAATAATAACGATAAAGCCATTGCTGACTTGCAACATTGTGTAAATCTAGCTCCTGACAGCGCATCATATTACATTGAACTTGCCGATTTATTTATGACACAAGGAAATGTAAATAATACTTTGGCCTTACTTGAAAAAGCATCTCAGATAGACCCCAAAAATGTAGATATTTGGCTTCAGGTTTCCGAAATTTACCTTATGTATAGAAAGTATAATGAGGTAATAAAATTCGCAAATAAAGCCTTGGACATTGACCCATTCTCCGACAAAGCTTTCTTTATTAAAGGTTATGCTTTTAAAGAATCGGAAAGTACAGATGCCGCTATTCGCAATTTTCAGGAATGCTTAAAAAATAACCCTAATAACTATAATGCAAATATAGAATTAGGAGGAATTTACTCTAAATTAAATGATGAGCTCGCTATTACCTACTATAATAATGCAATAGCAATTGACTCTGCAAATATTAATTCTTACTATAATTTGGGATTATTTTATCAAAACAATGATTATTTGAATGAAGCAATCTCGACTTATAACCAAATAATAGAAAAGGATTCTACTTTTCCAAATAGCTATTATAATATTGGCTATATATACCTAGAGCTTTTAAAGATAAATGATATGGCAGCACCATATTTCTCTAAAGCTATTGAGGCAAAGCCTGATTATAAAGAAGCCTATTTTAACCGTGGGCTTTGTTTTGAAGAGGTTGGCAATATTTTACAAGCACAAAAAGATTATAAAAGCTCCCTAAAAATTGACCACAACTATAAACAGGCAATTGATGGCTTAAATAGAGTTGAGGAAAGTCTAAACAGCAATTAAGCAAATACACATAAATAACTTCATTATGAATAAATTAAGCATCATTATTATTTCCGCATTAGCGATATTTTTATTCTCTTGCGATAATATTAAGGTTGATAAAAATGTCAAAATCAACCATGGAGACAAAAGCTCTTCAATGAAAACTGTTACAAAATCTGATGATTTTGTAAACCCTGGCATTATGACTCCTGAGCTACTATGGAAATTAGGAAGAGTTTCGGAAGTACAGGTTTCGCCTGATGGCAAGAATATTCTTTTTGCTATTACTCGCTACGAGCTTGCCGAAAACAAAGGTGATAAAAATATTTTTGTAATGAGTGCTGATGGTGGAGAACCAAAGCAGCTTACATTCTGCAAAAAGAGTGAGTATAACGCTATCTGGAATGTTGATGGAAGCAAGATTGGATTTATTTCTGCTAAAAGCGGTGATGCTCAAATTTGGGAAATGAATATTGATGGAAGTGATAAGAAACAAATTTCGCATATTGATGGTGGAATTGGCTCTTTTAGTTATAGCAATACTGGAAATAAGATTGCCTATAGCAAAAGCATTAAAATTGACGCTACAACATTGGATATGTACCCTGACCTACCAAAGGCAAATGCTAAAATTTATGACGACCTAATGTATCGCCATTGGGACCATTGGGCTGACGAAAACTACAACCATATTTTTGTTGCTGATTATAAAAATGGCAAATTAGAGAATGCTAAAGACCTTAATGAAGGTGAGCGCTTTGATGCTACTATTGGTAATAGCACATGGAATAATGATGATACAAAAATAGCAATTAGCTATAAGCGACTTTTCGGAAAAGATTTTGCCGTAAGTACTAATACTGAGGTTTACATCTACGACCTAGTTAATAATACAAGCACAAATCTTACAGAAAAAGGATTTGAAGGTTATGATAATGGCCCAGTTTGGTCTCCTGATGGAAACTTATTGGTATGGTCGAGCATGGCTACTCCTGGTTTTGAGTCGGATAAGAACAGAATTATGCTTCATAATTTTGCTACTGGCGAAACTGTAGATTATAGTGCAGGCTTTGACCAAAGTTCTTCTGACTTTGTATTTAGCAGCGATTCAAAAGTAATTTACTTTATCTCAGGAATTGAAGCTACTTACCAGATATACTCGGTAAATGTAGATTCTAAAGAAATAAATCAAATAACTAAGGGCGACCATAATTACCAAAGCGTAGCAATTGCTGATCATAAGCTTATTGCTAGCAAAATGGATATGAAAACTCCTACTGAAATTTATGCAGTAAGTGGTCTTGGCGAAGAAACTCAGCTAAGCTTTACAAACAAAGCTATACTTGATAAAGTTACTCCTGCCGAATTCGAAAAACGATGGATAGAAACTACTGATGGAAAGAAAGAGTTGGTATGGGTTATTTACCCACCAAATTTTGATAAGAACAAGAAATACCCTGCTTTATTATATTGCCAAGGAGGACCACAATCAGCTGTTAGTCAATTTTTCAGCTACCGTTGGAATTTCCAAATTATGGCTTCTAACGGCTATATTGTTGTAGCTCCGAACCGTAGAGGACTTCCTACTTTTGGTCAAGAATGGAACGACCAAATTAGTGGTGACTATGGCGGACAAAATATGGATGATTATCTTTCGGCAATTGATGCCTTATCTAAGGAATCATTTGTTGACGAAAACAAGCTCGGTGCAATTGGCGCAAGCTATGGTGGATATAGTATCTATTGGTTAGCAGGACATCACGAAGGTAGATTTAAAGCACTTATTTCGCATTGCGGAATATTTGATTTACCAAGTATGTACGCAGCTACAGAAGAAACTTTCTTTGTACAGCACGACCTAGGTGGAGCACCTTGGGATAAGGAAGTACCTAAGAGTTATAAGGAATTTAACCCACGCGATTTTGTAGGAAAATGGGATACTCCAATTCTTGTAATCACTGGTGGATTCGATTTCCGTATTCCTTATGCACAATCGATGCAAGCTTTTAATGCTGCTCAGCTAAAAGGTATTCCTAGTCGCTTCCTTTTCTTCCCTGACGAGTCACATTTTGTTGTTCAACCACAAAATTCGGTTCTATGGCAAAGAGAATTCAAGGGTTTCCTTGATAAGTATTTGAAAGAAGACAAATAAGATAATATCAATTTTTTAGGGTGTTTTTTTTGATTAGATAAACTATCAAAAAACACCCTATTTTTATACAACATCTATGAATTATATTATCAGCATAATTTTTTTGGCACTTAGTTTCTTTATCATAAATAGAACTAAGATGTTTCGTAGCAGAGCTATTCCAAAGCTATGGATAAACATTGCATACATTGTTAAGCTTATTGCTGCTGTAACAATGTTGTTTATATACTCGCGTAGCGAAACCATAAAAAGAGATGCTGATATATTCAGATTTTATGATGATGCGCAGGTAATATTCTCGGCATTGGAAGACGGTAATATATCAATTTACACAAAACTACTTACAGGCAAAAACGCCAACGACAAAGAGCTTCAAAGATATTATATCCAAATAAATAATTTTGAATTTGGCGAATCTAACAGCCTTAGTAGCAATAGATTTATAATACGATATATTGCTTTCTTAAGCATATTCACTTTAGGTACTTATGGTGGCATAATGATATTCACTGTGTTTTTATCATTCACAGGATTGTGGTGGATTTTCCTATTCTTCTATTCCAAAATGAAGAGGCTAAAATGGTTTATTTTCGGAATAATATTTTTCACACCTTCAATAGTTTACTGGACATCGGGCATACTAAAGGAATCATTAATACTGTTTGCCATTAGTCTTTTGATAAACTGCGGAAACTATGCCTTGCAAGGCAAACACCCTTTTAAAAGAGCCATAATTGTTCTGCTTTCACTATTGGTAATCTATAGCATAAAGCCTTTTGTGTTATTTGTAATAATACCACCATTGCTTGCCTATTTATGGATTCATTTTAGGCCAAGTCAGCGCACATTTGTTCCATACTTTATGTTGGCATTTATTGCTTTTAGCTTTGCTAGCGAATCAGATAAGTATATGGATATAAGCATATTCAATTCATTATTAGATAAGCAATTACAACTAACCGAACTGGCAATAAACGATAATTCGGGGAGTATAATTTCACCAATAATGTTTGAAGCAAACTCAATTTCAATAGCATCAAATTCGCCAATAGCAATTATTAACACTTTATTTCGCCCAATGATGTGGGAGGCAAATAATTTACTTGCTATATTTGCATCCGTAGAAAATATGTTCATTCTATTATTTATAATATTGCTAATAATATATCCACGTATGGATGTTGATGACTCAAATGTATTATGGTTTTCGCTAGTATTTTCCATTATTTACTTTATAATAATTGGATTAGGCACTCCGGTTTTAGGAGCATTATCAAGATATAGAGTCCCAGGATTATTATTCTTTCTTCTTACTATTATTCAACTATTGGATATTGACAAGATCAAGGCCAAAATATTATAATAAAAGAAGGTGTATTTTTGATGTAGTTAAAGAATTTTTTTTAAAATAAAACGATATGATAGTAGTAACAGGAGCAGCAGGTTTTATAGCAAGTGTGCTTATAGGAGCACTAAACGACGAAGGAGTTGATGATTTAATCTTAGTTGATAAATTTGGAGATGCCGCTAAGATGAAAAATCTTGATAATAAAAGATATAAAGAGCTTATAGAAAGAGATGTATTTATCGATTGGTTCGAAAAAAACAGCGATAAAGTTGAGTTTGTATTTCATATAGGGGCAAGAAGCGCTACTACAGGTTTCGACAAATCTGTATTCGACGAGCTAAACCTAAATTACAGCAAATCGGTATGGAATATTTGTACCAAGGCAGAGATTCCAATGATTTATGCTTCGTCTGCTGCAACATATGGTAATGGCGAATTTGGCTATGATGATAATCACGAAATAGTGGAAAAACTTAAGCCATTGAACTTATACGGAGAATCGAAAAATGATTTTGACAAATGGGCTTTAAAACAAGACAAAACTCCTCCATCGTGGTACGGAATGAAATACTTTAATGTATACGGACCAAATGAGTATCATAAAGGTAGAATGGCATCAGTAATACATAGTGCTTTTCATCAGATAAAAGAAAAGGGAGCAATGAAGCTTTTCAAATCTCACAACCCTGATTATGCAGATGGAGGTCAATTACGCGATTTTGTATATGTAAAAGATTTGGTAGAGGTAATGCTGTTTTTGTGGGAGTACGAAGCCAAATCTGGACTATATAATGTAGGCACAGGAAATGCTCGTAGCTTCTTAGACCTGGCTAAGGCAACATTTAAAGCAATGGGCGTGGAGGAAAATATTTCTTTTATTGACACTCCAGAAGACATTCGCGATAAGTATCAATATTTTACTGAAGCAAATATGAGTAAGCTTCTTGACCAGGGTTACGCTGTACCTTTCTACAGCCTTGAAGATGGTGTTGATGATTATGTAAAGGAATTCTTATTAAAGAACGACCACTATTAAAATTCTAATGGTTTTCTGATTTTCTGATTATAATATATTAATTTTTCAAATTTTTCAGTAATAAAACAAGCCCATAAGTTGTGACTTATGGGCTTGTTTTGTTTTATAATCAATTCAAGGTTATACCAAATTAATACCAAAACACGCCATATAAATCGTTTATATTTCCCTATTACTGCGTTAAAAATTATTTCCATAGCTATACTTCGACATGCTCAGTACAGGCTTTTATGCAAATAATTTTTG
>Ga0256842_1002310_pt1 | contig 13863 bp, 10 predicted proteins | sample 4559240metaG_FD_185973 | JGI IMG/M metagenome (GOLD analysis project Ga0256842, IMG submission 185973) | Hydrothermal vent microbial communities from Guaymas Basin, Mexico - 4559-240 | ecosystem: Environmental > Aquatic > Marine > Hydrothermal vents | place: Mexico: Guaymas Basin | collected...
TATCCACACTGCATACAAGTTCAAGATCTCCTCCCACAACTTTACCGCTTACACTGTCTGAATTGTTATGAGGATTTATATCTTCCAATTCTCCATCTACAATTTGAAAAGTATTTGTAAAATCCCCAAGTTGAGAACATCTAACGTGAATTACAAGTATTTCCACCTCTCCACTGCTTAAATCTCCAACATTCCACTCTCCACTACTACTGTCATAACTTCCCTTACTTGCAGTTGAAGAAATGTAATCAAATACTCCGGGTAACAAAACCTCATATACCCTGACATTTCTCGCTGAAGAATCTCCTACATTCTCAACTGAGATGTTAAAGGCTATCTCATCTCCACTCATCTGTTGAATATTCAGGATTTTGAATACTTGATGGTAAATTATCACTTACAACAACATTTCTTGCATCACTTGGGCCATTATTTGAAACTGTGATTGTATAGGTAAGTTCTTCTCCTGCAATTCCCAAAATCCGTGATTGTTCTACAAAAAACCCGTAAGTGTGCTATAATAAAGCGATTTTAAAAAATTACCTTTCACCTAAAGGGATATAAACAGTTAATTATGGGGAAAGAAAATAATATGTATATCTTTATCTAATTATTCCAAAAAGTTATCCTGTTTTATCCACTTAGAGTAAACTTTTTATAAGTTCCCCATGTGGTCTTGGAATTATAATGTGGGAAACATATTCTCCAAGGTAAACGGCTTTATCAACTCCAGCCTTAATTGAAGACTCCACATCACTTACGCTTCCTGTAAATATTACAACTCCCTTTCCACCAATCCCACTTGCCATTTTTATTTCAATTAACTTAACTGATGCGGTCTTTAACACCTTATCAGCAGATAAAATGGCAGAAGACACTGAATAGGTTTCTATAACTCCAACTGCTTCAATCTCTTCAATTTCACCAATACCAAAAAGTGCAGGAAATACCTCTTCATGTACCCTTCTGATTATAAATTCATCCACTATGAATCTTCCCCCTACCCTTTTTCCAGCCTCAATTGATGCCTCCACATCGGAAACCAATCCAGATATTATGGTTATAAATTTTCCCGGACAAAGCGTTTTTGATAAAAAGTTTTCCACAGAGGCAGCCTTAAGCATAAAATCCGTTGCTAAAATTCCCTGGGCTATGCTATTAAATTCAATTGCTCCAATTGAAGTTTCCTTTAACATCTATTACCTCTTAATCTTTAATTTATTTCCATCCACAAGGGATATGGTACCACTTATGGGAGAATGTATCAAATTTCCATATTTTTCAACAATTTCATTCAGTTTATCTCCCTCTTTGACCTTTTTGCCTTTTTCATATAGCCACCTTGTACCAGGTGGTAAAAACAATTCATACTCTGTGAAAAAATCATTAATTTTCATAAACTCAATTTGAGTTTCATATTTTGTGATATTGAGTTTTTTCTTTAAATTCTCGGATGGTATTAAGAGATTTTCACCACCAAATGCATTCTCTGGAAAGTTTCTTTCAACCGCTCCTTTTGATTTTTTCTTAAGAAAATCAATTATTTTTCTCGGTGAAAGGTCAAAGGGACACGCATATAAACTACATATCCCACAGCCACTACAGTTAAATATGGATGTATCATAAAACTTTAAATTACCCTTTAAAATTCTATCGGGCCTTAGATAATACCCTATATTTTTTCTGGAGCATAACATTGTACACATTTCGCAACTACAACAAGATTCAAAACTTTTTTTTACTGTATGGGAAATGTCTCTGAGTCTTTCAAGAACTGCCCTGTTATCCATTGGTAAAACAATAAGTGCCGATGTTTGCTTTTTAATAAAGTCATCTTCTGAAACAATTTTTCCCATCATTACGCCACTTTCTAAGATTACAGGATCTTCACATGTATACCCCCCAGCAGTTTCAATTAATTTTTTTATTGGAGTGCCAATTTTTACTTCAGCCACAAAGGAATTTTTTACCTCACCACATATTGTTATATACCTTTTTGTTAAAGGGATATCCCCTTCCACCGCATCAAAAATTGCCCCACAGGTCTCTACATTGTGGACAATGTAGCCATAATCTCCGGGATATTTTTCATGGGGGATCAATTTGTTGTCTAAAAGTTTTATTATTATCCTTTCATCACCAACGGGATAGGAATCTTTTAAGGGAAATATCTCTATTTTATTTTTTTCAAGTAATTCACTGTCAATGATTTTTAAATTCTTTTTTTTGATGGCAAAGACAATCCTTTTAATTTTTAAGTGTTTTCTAAATAGTTTTGCAGTTGAGATAATTTTAGGTAGATTGTTTTTGATATAAAAAAAATCTGATTTTAAGAGGGGCTCGCATTCAGCACCATTGATTATAAATGTGTGCAAATTCTCTCTCAATTTCAAAAAGGAGGGAAATCCCCCTCCCCCAAGTCCAACAACTCCTTTTTCTTGTAATTTTTCTCTAAGCAGGTTTAAATTCATTTAAAGAAGTTCAATACTGTCAATGATTCCAACGATGGCAGTATCAACGGGGTGATCCTTCATCCCCTTTGACATCCTCGCAGATGAACCACTGACACACAGGACAAGTTCTCCCGCACCAGCACCAACAGTGTCAATGGCAACCACATAGCCCTTTGTCTCATTTAAATTAATGGGATTCAATTTTTCAACAAGGAGCAATTTTTTCCCCTCAAGTTTTGGGTCCTTTCTGGTTGCCACGACATTACCAACCACTTTTCCTACAATCATTTACTATTCCTTTTTGATGCCTCTTGGTACAATGGGAAGTTTTTCATCAAGGTTCTGATGAGGCCTTGGAATAACGTGTACACTTACAAGTTCTCCCACTTTCCTTGCCGCTGCAGCCCCTGCATCTGTGGCCGCCTTTACCGCTGCAACATCTCCCCTCAAAATGGCGGTTACATATCCTCCACCAACCTTTTCATATCCCACCAAAACCACTTTAGCAGCCTTAACGGCGGCATCGGCTGCCTCCACCATTGCTGTAAAACCTTTAGTTTCTATCATTCCAAGGGCTTCATAAGTTTGGTTCATATAACTCTCCTGAACTTAAAATTTAGTTTAATATCAAATTTTAACCATTAACTAATTTTTTTTCAATAAAAAGAAACCCTTTTCCACAAATCTTTTAATATTGGGAAAATTTCCAATCTCTTCAATATAAAATAAACTCTTTTTTAAAGAGTGGGAAAAAAGTGGTATATACTTATTTTTCCCGAGATATATTTGTTTTGAAAAGGTTCCAAGGGCCTTTAAACTTCTCTGAAGAGATGTATACATAAAATTTTCTAATGCATTTTCCCTTTTAACATTTATCATCTCTGTAAATTTTTTAAAAAGATATGTAATTTCTGAAAACTCAAGTGTTAGAGAGTCATTTAAAAATGAGGATATGTCATAAAAAAATGGACCATAGGTGCTATCCTGAAAATCTATAATAAAAATTCTTTCATTTTTTTCAATCATATTTCTAACCATAAAGTCTCTGTGGCAAAAAACCATGGGATAATCCTCTAAAGTCTTTTTAACTATTCTTTTAAATTCCTCTTCAAGTATCTTTTCCTCTCCTCCATCTCCAATTAAGATTGAAAAATATTTTCCAAAAAAATTAAGTTCATCTGTTAATTTCACTTCATCAAGTAGATATTTGAAGTTGGATTTTAAATTTATATCCCTTATTTTCTTAAGAATCCCAAATATTTCATCAATAAATTTTATGACACGTTCCCTTTCACTTTCATACAACAGATTTTCACCAAGATCCTCAAGAACCGCCACATTTTTTTCAAAATCGTGGTATAAAATTTTTGGAACAGGAATCTTATGTGTTTCATAAACCCTGGTTAAATTGACATATCTTTTGAGGTCATCCCCTAAATTTTCTGGATATAGTGAAATTATGAAATTTTCCCCTTCTGAAAAGATCCTATAGTATTTCCTTGTGGAGACATCCCCTTTTAACTTTATAACATTATTAATTTTTAAATTGTTATACTCGATAAAATCAGATATTAATTGGAGTGGAAAGGTATTTTCCATAGAGTATTTCCTCTCCCTTTTTTAATTTATATTTTTCATTTTTTACTGCCTCAAAGGGAAATGGTGTTATTATCCTCTTTTCAAGTTCAACATCCTGAAGTTCAATGCCATCTAAAATTACACACTTTTTTATTCTTGAACTCCCTCCAATAAAATCGTTTCCAAAGAGGATTGAATCTTCAACTGAACTATTTCCATTTATCTCAACATTATCTCCAATTATTGACTTTTTTATATAGGAATTGCCACCCACATTTAAGTTCTCCCCTGAAAAATTCAGCATATCTTTATTTTCAAATATTTCAAAATTATTTGTGTAATATCTTTCAGGAGTGGAAAATTCATACCAACTTGAACCTTCATCAATCATTACTCCTATTTTTTTGCCAAGTTCAATGAGTCGAGGGAAAAGATATGTGGTGGTGTGAAGTGGTCTATCTTCAGGAATATATTTGAAAATTTCTGGAGAAAAAATTTGAACGCCGGTGAAGAAAAATTTTTTCTTTCCCCTTCCCTCTCCAAAACCCACAAGTTCTCTATTTTTGGAAAATATTACATTGGTATAGGGATTTTTTACTGAATCTTTATTTTCCTTTACAACAATTGTGGCTATATAGTTTCCCTTTTTATGGCGATTGAGTAATTTTTTTAGACTTATATCTGTTATTATTTTTCCATTTATTACGAAAAAGTTTTCCCCTTTAAGAAATTTTTCACACTTTTTAATTGCCCCTGCAGTTAATAAAATCTCAGGATGTTCGTATGAAAAGTGAAATTCAATCTCCTTAAAATGGGGATAATTTTTAACACACTCCACAATTTTTTCACTTTTATAATGGAGATTTAGGGCTATTTTTTTAATATTATACTTACCAAGATAATCAAATAAGTGGTGTAATATTGGTTTTTTTAGGACTGGAAGCGTGGGTTTTGGGTAAAAGAGGGATATGGGTCTAAGTCTTGTTCCAAAACCTGCTGTTAAAATAAGGGCCTTCATTTCTTTTGTCCGAAGTAGTTCCTGTAAAGTTCAAGATAGTTTTTTTCTTCAACCTCTTCTGAATTTAGATTCAACTTTTCTACTAAATCCTCTATTTTGTTTCTTTTCCCTTCAATTTCAAGAAAATTCCCAAAGGGTGTTTTGTCTATTGTTATTATTGTGTTTTCACTATTTTTAAATATTTTTCTCTCCTTTGTATACCTCAAAATTACTTTAAAACCAAGAATATTTAAAATTTCCTCCATTTCCTCTTTAGAGGAGAGTTTAACTTCCCATTCTCTTCTCTCTTTTATTCTCTTTTCTCTACTCTTTCCCTTTAATGTCAGGGTATTTCTATTTCCATAGGATCTAAGCCGAAGTGCAAATCCCCTCTTTTTGAGGTAATTATCCCTGTCAAAGAAGATGTTTTCTTCTTTACAGAAGTCTGACTCCACAAAAAACCCTTCCCTCAAAATTCGCTCCTCAATTTCTTTAATTTCCACACTCAACCTTATCTTAATCTCTATCTCCAGATTTTCCCCATGCATGCTAAAATATTAACACAAGAATGGTTGGTTGTAAAAAGTTTTGGGGAATTAAAGCTAAATGAAAATATTTACAATTACTACCTCACTCTAATATCAGGTAACACTGGTTTATATTCCGGATCAATGAGGTTTAACTGCTTTCTTATAATTCCCCTCATTTCCTTTGCAGGTTGCAGACAGTATTTTTCAAAATCTTCATTCTCTATGTCCTCTTCATTTTTAACATTTGGAAATAGAAGTTTTAAATATCCCGAAGAAATTTTCTTTATTGCCCTGGTATCCCTTGTGTCTGCATCGCCTGGCACCTCCAGCAAGCTATTTACAACATGAGTAAAGTCTGGAATGGTCCTCAATTTGTGGAGAACTTCAGAAAAATATTCCACATTTAGAGCAAGTCCTTTTAATTTTAAATTCTCTTTGATTCTTGGTAATTTCCAACCTTCAATAAAACCGTGAAATCTATCAAGTAGAGCAGAGTCATAAAAAAAATCTGGTAATTTTCTCAAATAACTTCTGTATTTTGGTCTTTTATCTTCATCCAGGGGTAAATTACCCAGAAGCATGAATCCAGCGTTTGAAGTACCTCTGTAATTTCCAACAGAAAAATTACCAGATTCTAAATAGTTTTTTAACGCTCCTTTTAATTCATTTTCATCGTTAAATTTAATTGTCTCAATTTCATCCATAGCAACAAAATCATATCTTTCCACTATACCAGGAAGGTACTTTTTCATATCGTAAAATAGTTTAGCCCTCGTTACTATTCCACCGGTAATTACCCACCCATATTTTGACAGATTGTTAAACACATACGATTTTCCTGTTCCCTTTGGGGCGAGTTCCATTATATTAATATTTGGTTCAACAAAGACGAGCAATCTACTAATAAAGATTAATTTTTGTTGTAAAGAAGAAAAACCAGCTGGGTCATATTCCATTGACCTTATAATTAAATCAATCCACTCTCTGGTAGAAAACTCTTTTCTCATTTCCCTGAAATACTCTATGTTTACATCATATGGTTTAAAACGTTTAAAATCTGTCATTTCAATAACACCATTTTTCTTTTTGGGATTTATGGGAGGGACATATGCTAATGTTACCACACCCCAGGTTTCTCCCCCCTTCAATTCCTGAAATTTATTAACTAAATGTTTTGGAACTATTCCTTCACTTGCTTTTATGTCAGTGTCCGGTATGGAAAACCTAAACTGGTCAGAGCTAACATCTGGTTCTATAATCAAACGTGCCAGGATCTTTATCTCTTTTTGCTCACTCATAAGTTCCCCTTTTAATTTGCTCCCTTTATTAGCAATATGGACATTTAAGAAATTTTTTACAGAAGCAACGTCAATTTCCCCTCTTTTATCTGTGTATCTTTTTATTAGCCAATCTTTAACAAATGAAGGTAAGTTAAATCCACTGAATATGTTGTCTATTTGGGGAGCCTTATAAACAGATTCTTTTTTAAAAAACTTATTTATTTTTTCTTCCAGAGTCATTTTAAAACCTCCTAAAAATACTCTTCTTCTTCCATTCCACCAATAATTTTTACCTTAAGAATGTATTTTTTATTTCCAACATTTATCTGAATGGAATAATTACCTGTATCCTTATCTTTCAAATTAATCCCAAATTTATTTTGTGATATTTTTTCAACTATCAAAGGACTATTGTCGATAAATGCTTCGGGGAAAGATAAGGGTTCTGGATTAATTTCAAAGTCAATATATGGATTAGTTATATACACTTCAAACTCCTCGGGGGAAATGGTGTAATAAATTTCACTCTCTTGCTTCTTTAAAATTATGTGTGGAACTAAAACTTCTTCAGGAGTTGCTCCACCATGCACTTCTCTTGAGGGGGTTCTATTTAGAGAGAAATGTTTTAAAGCAGCAATATACTTTTCTCCATTGCAGCTTCCCTCATCACTTTTCCAGATAATAAAATAATCATCGTTCTGGTAATTTTCAAATTGTAATTTCATACATCTTCCTTCGTGATCAGACTTGGAAAAGTCAAGTCTCTTAAAGTGTCCAAATTGTGGAATGCATAAATAGGTAAATCCATGATCAGATATTATCTCTTTTTGAGTTTCAGTAAGTTCCACAATTTTTTTCGCAATTTTTTTGATTATTTCTATTTCTTCAATCAGTGAATCTGGATATTTATATAGTTGTGAATGAATATGTAAATCAAGTTCTTCAATCTTTTTTGTATCTTTCTTATTACATTTAGTCGTTGTTGGAACATTGGCTCTATTTAAATACTTTTTTTCAATAAAAATGCCTTTGTCCCTTCCAAACTTTTCCAGAAAATATATCAACAGTGGAAACCATTCTGCTCCCAATGAATCAATCCAGATTATATCGTCTGTGTTTTCCATAAAATTTATAATTCCTTCAAAGGAATAATACCAGTGAGAAAATGATTCTATACTTCTGTTTTTCTCACTTACAATTTTATCAACAGCATTTAATTTTTTATTTAAAACTTTGGATAAGTTATAAAAATAAAAGTAATCCACTACCCATTTATCTAATTTTTCATCTAAGGAGAGAGATCTCCAGTTCAGGTAATGGAATAATTCAGGATATAGATCCAATAAGATTTGTGAAATCTCTTCTATATTTCCCTTTTTAACTGATTCAACTATAAATTTCCTTTCTGTTTTAGTTATGTTTGTAAGGTAAAATGATTTAATCTGGAAATCTTGACTTTCAATCTTTTTCAGGAATTTGCCAATTTTGTTTTCGATCATATCTAAATTGTAATTCCAGAAGTTATCACGCATGAAAAAAAGCAACTTTTTCCTTTCCTCAAATAGATGTACATTATTTTCATCTGGATTAAAGTTGACATCAAAATCAAAAATTTTAAACCATATGTTTTTTAAAAGGGAATCCCCGTCCAACTTTTTCAGATTTTTGAGACATATAAAGAAATAAGTATTCTCATATTTATTCTTTGATAAAAAGTAATTTTTTAGAAACCACTTTTTAAATTCTTCCCTTTCTTCCAAAAAGATTTTTAAAAAGTCTACAGTTTTTAAAAGAGTAATATCGTTGATGTTATACATTTCTTTAAAAATATCTTCAACATTATTCACCTTTTTTTCCACATAAAATTTTAACAGTTTTTTCCAGTAAAGAGATTCCCCTTCATAATAATTGAAGGGTATTCTAACGTTAAAAATGATTTCTAAAAAATCCTTAAAATTTTCTATTATGGTTAAATTGAATATCTGATCGGGCAAAAAATTTTCGTGAAAATAATCTATTACATTATTAAAAGAAATTATCTTTGACACACCTCTTCTTTTCCACAATTCCAATAAATCCCTATTATTTTTTAGGTAATAAAAGCCATCTAATTTAATGTTTTCCGAAAAAGGAAATTTTATATGATAAATTGAGATATTTTTTACATTTTTAGAAGATTCCAATCTCCATACTGGAGCCCACTCTTCTTTTCTGTAAAATTTATCCCAGAAATTGTTGTGGAAACGTTCCCATAATCCAATAAGAGGAATAAAAATCCTCCTTGAGAAATTATTTGAATTTTCGATACCAGTTAAGGTCTGCATAATTATAAAAAAATCTTCTTTGTTAGAAAACCTCAGATATTCAGAAAGTCCAACAACCAATAAATTACCATCTTTACTTTCTCTTCTAATTTTCTCAATTATTTCATCTCTGGTAATCCATAAATTCTCATCCCCCAGAATACTTGATATTTCAAATGTCTTTGTATTTAGTTTTGAGATTAAATTCACCACTTTAATTAAATCTTCAAAATCATTGAGAAAAATGAATCTAATGGGATACCTATTGTTTGTTATACTGGCACTTTCTTTTTCAGATTTTATTTCTAATATTAAATTTTCAATCCTGTTAAAATTTTTTATCATAAAAGTTCTTCCAGTTTAAATATAATTATAGTTGCAATTTCTGGATTACTTTCAATTAATTCCAGTATGATTTTTTTGAGGATTTTAATGTCATTTATATTTTTAATCTTTTCTATTACTTCTTTTTCTGATGCCTCATAAAAAACCTTAATTTTTTCATTTTTCTCCAGTCCTTTGTAAGTTTCATCAGATATCTTTTCAATATATTTATTGGTTCTCTGGACGTGCGATACTTTCCTTAGATACCAATCTTTTATTTTCTCTCTTACTTTATCTTCATTCCAGAAACTTATCTCTTCCTGGAGATTTCTCCTCAAATATTCAATTATTTTTTCAATTTCATCATCTTTAATTTCAACATTTTTTATGGATTTTATCCAGTTTATAAAGAATTCTTCAGGATTTTTTTCCAACAGTATTTGCAAATCAATCATTGCTCTACTTATATTTTCCAGCAAAATTTTAATTTCCTTATTGTTATAATCTTCATCAATTTTAGATGTAAAATTGCAAATTGAATCTATGGCATTACAAACTGTATTTTTTTTCCCATGGGGTGTGTATTTATAAATCCAGAGTGGAAAACCCCTTTCTTTTTCCCAATTTCTTATTTCCCACTTTATATCATTCAGGCTTCTAATATTTTCATACTCAGAAAAATTAAATACGATTTTTAACATTTCAATCAAATCTTTTTCCTCCTCAGTGCCAATTCTAACGTGAAGTTTTTCTGCATTCCTATTGCTTTTTTGTTCCCAGTAGGTAAAAAGATGAAGAATTTTATCTTTCATTTCACTTTCATTAATTTGTACTCCAGTTCCCACTTCGTAGAACTTTCCAACATATTCCCTCATTAAAAAACCCATTGCAGCAAAATATATCATATTGGAATAAACCCCATAAGGTGGTTTCGTCAGAAACTCCAGAGTTTCTCCTAAAAAAAATGAATAATCCTTACCTTCCAGGGCAGCTTTTATGTCCAGATACATTTTTTTTAACGGATGCTCATCAAAACCATCTTTAAAAGTTAAATCATAATTAACTATATACTCATTGGTACTGTCCACTAAAATACTCCTCAAGTATTTCTCTATTCCCTTCGAGGTTTTTTCTTCCAATTGGGATCTATCTTTTGCTGTGAGAAAAATTTCTGCTGCGGCTTTAGCCTTTTTCCTGGTCCAGATATTGGCATTTTTGGTTGTATGTTCTAATGTTTCAAATCCATAAGTAAATATATTTTTTATAAACCTTTTCTGGATATTTTCCCCTATTTTGCTAAATAAAAGTCTGTAATTCTCATTATCTATAAAAATATCTACAAACGAAGTATCAATTACGTTTTGAACCCATTTTTCAACAGTTTTAACCGCATAATTCTCATATTGCTGCCTTTCATTATTGTTGTTATATTTCATCGCACATCTTGCAAATGCTTTATATTCTAAAAATTTGTCATAAACATCTTCGCTGAAGTAGGATTCCAATATTACAAATATTATATTTTTAAATTGTTCTGTAATTTCTTTTATTACTTTTGTAATCTGCATATATTCTACTTTATTTTTACAAATTGCCAAGACTACCTTTACAGAATAGTTTTTCTTAAATCCATTATCTATTCTTCTTTTAAGCAAATGTTCTGTAAGGTTGCCATCCACAATCAACACTTCCATCTCTCTACTTAAATTTTCCCTTAAGTTTTCTATTAAAAATTCTTTTGAGTTTCCAAGTATTTCCTCTATTTCTTTATACTCAACCTTTAAGGATTCTTTTTCCTTTGCTATATCCTTATATCTCGTAGTTGCAGTGACCAAAAAAAGTTCATCAGGAGTTATGGATATAATTTGATTTCTGGCAATAAATTCTAAAATTTCCTTCAACTCATGAGAATCTATAATCCCCTTAAATGATTTATAAATGTTTACAAGAGAAGGGGTTATAAAAGACGTTTCTTCCAGTTCAACGAATCTCTGCAATATATTGAGAAGTAAAATTCCCTTAAAAACTTTGAGGAAATTTTTACCTTTATCTTTTAGGGTCTCTTTATGGAGTTTATATTTTTCTATTATGGAGAGTACTCTCTCATTTTCCGTATTTTCAAAGATACCATAGAAGTAATCCCAAAGGTAATCTATACTTATGAACTTTTCCCCATTTGTGCCGGGATTTTCTTTTATGAACTTTTTAAAACCTTTTTCGCTGTCATAAAGGAAATTAAAAATACTTCTCTGTGTAGATCCAATATTCCTTGCAATAAATGTCATAACATAGGCAGTATAAGGATGAATTGGAAAAAGATTTTTTAGAGAATTCTTTACTATGGTTCCTTCACTCCCTGCAATTTCTTTAATAATGTCAGTTAGATTTTCCATATGGAGATCCCTTATTTCTTTCCATTTTTCTCTATTTTTCTTTTGTATGGCGGCATCTATTATGTGGTAAGTTGTAATAGGTTCCATAGAGTAATTCAATACATCGTTAAATCTACCCAGAATTTTTTGTATATCCTGTTTTGAAATGTTTGTCTGATACGGTGTACGATGAGAAACAATAAATAGGTAGATCCCATAATCCTTCGATAATTCAGCAATACTCTGGATTTCCGTTAATATCATTCCAGATTTTTCAAGTTCAAAAAGTCCAGTAAATTCATCCCAATAAATCATTAAATAATCGGAAATATTCTTTTTTCTAAGTTCCATCTGAACATCTACTAACCAGTCTGAAATTTTTTCTGTGGAGAGATGAATCCCTTTTTGAGATAGAATACTTTCCACCGATTTAAATATGGAGATATCCCCCTGCTCCAATTTTTCTATAATGTTTTCAAAATTCCCATAAACACCCAATTCTGTGTTCTTGAATATGACATTTAGATTAAGTTCATTGCTTTTAAATTTATCGAGTAAAATTTCAAGATCGCTTTTTATTATTGTTTCAAAATCATACCTTTTTAGGGCACTCTTAACTCCCTGTTGGATGGCAAGGGCAAACGTTCTATTATCAAAAACATAATTTGTTCCTTTCAAAATCACAGGAAAAACCTTTTTATTTTTCCTGAAATTTATTAATTTAAATTTTACTTGCTCATTTTCAAATTTTTCTAAAAAGTCACTTATTTTGTCCAAATCATCATATAGAAGATGTTTAATAACCCCTGTTGCGTGACTTTTCCCCGTTCCATAGGTTCCCTGTAGCCACAAAGAAGCCCTATTTTTTGGCTCTGAAGAAGTAAATGCATTGAGGGTAGTAGATAAGACATTATAAAACCTTTCATTGGGAATAAATTGTTTCCAGTAGTCCCCGGTTTCTTTTTCTAAATCAAAAACTGGATGAAAGTAATCATATAGTTTTATGATTTCAGAATAGTTCATTTCAAATTCCTCTCTTTTAGAGATAGAGTAATTATATTTAACTATTTTTTTACTGTTGCTAAGCATTTTTAAAATCTTTGAAGACGATAAATTTTCATTTAAGAGGATTTTTTTAGGATTGTCCATATGGTCCACATTCAATATGCCATTCCAGTTAAGTTCTTTAAGTCTTGTTTTAAGAATTTTTTTGGAGATTCCAAACAATTTGTAAGAACTTCCAGAAAGTTTTTTTGTATATATATCATCTACATAAATTTCATCAATTCCATTTTTCTCTCCCAATTTGTATAAAGAATATGCGAGAATGAGAAGATTTATATCCTCCCTCTTTTTTCTCTTAATTATTCTTTTCCCCTTTTCTTTTTTTACTACTACCAGGTTCCCATTCCCCAGCGGAGAAGATTCAAAGGTATTCAGGAGTGCATTTACAGCTTTTGAGATGGTGTTTGGGGAATAATCAGGATATTGATTGTTTAGCAGTTTTAAAAGTCTTTCTGGGGTAATCCACATGTCAAACTCAATAAACTCGCAAAAATAGCAAAATACATCTGAATTGTAGTACAAATTCACATAAATCAAATCCCATGCTAAAAATTTATTAACTTTATAAATCAGAGAAATATCCTTTCCCATATCTGTGAGTGTTTTTCTATTAGGGTCAAATAGATCTGCTTTTATTAGCCATTTTCTCAAAGCATGAATCTGAACCGGACCCAGATCATTATTATCCAGCCACTCTGGTCCCTCAGCCAAAAAAGATGATAACCATTTATCTCTTAAGCCGAAATCGGAATATGTTCCAATGTCAGTTTTCTTGTGCATTTTATACGTTATAACCTCTCTAAAAGAACTTCTAAGACATTTATTGAAGAAAAATTTTCATTGAGAAATATGTTGTCTAAGTCAGCATTCAAATCAACTCTTAAAATTCTATCCCTATCTTCCTGTAGTCCTCTTAAGATTTTTTCCAATTTTTCCCTGGAAATGCCAAATATCTTATAAG
>Ga0256842_1002311_pt1 | contig 13853 bp, 12 predicted proteins | sample 4559240metaG_FD_185973 | JGI IMG/M metagenome (GOLD analysis project Ga0256842, IMG submission 185973) | Hydrothermal vent microbial communities from Guaymas Basin, Mexico - 4559-240 | ecosystem: Environmental > Aquatic > Marine > Hydrothermal vents | place: Mexico: Guaymas Basin | collected...
TTTGGTAACAGGCGGTGTAAAAAGCGGCAAGAGTTCTTACGCTTTGGATTTGGCTTTGAGATACGAAGCGCCGCGGCTATTTATAGCGACGGCAACCGCTTTCGACGAAGAAATGAGAATAAGGATAGAAAATCACAAGAAAGAAAGAAAGGGACAATTTGATACTATAGAAGAACCTATTGAAATTTCCAAAGTTTTAAAAAGGACGACAAACTACAGTGTATCTGTTTTGGACTGTGTAACCCTATGGATAAACAATCTTTTATATCATAATAAAATTCAAGAGATAGATAAATTTATTGAAACATTAAAAGATATTGATTGTGATTTAATAATCGTCTCAAACGAGGTCGGTATGGGCATTATGCCCGATAATAAACTTGCAAGACAATACGCCGATTTATTGGGCAAAACCAATCAAAGAATAGCTGAATTGGCAGACAAAGTCATTTTAATGGTTAGCGGTATAGCCGTAAATATAAAAGGAGAGTAGCTATGGGTCTATTGGAATCTGTTCAAACCTATATTAAACCTGTAAACAGGTCTATGGAAAATGAAATACAAAAACATCTTGACAATCTGACAAAGCCTAAGGGAAGCTTGGGATATCTTGAAGATATTGTAAAGCAGTATTGCTTGATTAGAAACGAAACAAAGCCGTCTTTGGGCAAGAAGGTTATATTTACCTTTGCGGCAGATCACGGTGTGTGCGAAGAGTCTGTTTCTGCCTATCCAAAAGAGGTTACGCCTCAAATGGTTTTAAATATGCTAAATGGCGGTGCGGCGGTTAACGTTCTTGCAAAACACGCAAATGCCGATGTTTACATTGTTGATGTGGGTGTTGACTATGATTTTAAAGATGTAAAGGGTTTAATCGATAAAAAAGTCAAATACGGAACCGATAATATTGCAAAGGGTAGTGCAATGAGCCTAAAAGAAGCAAACTTGGCGATAGATATAGGCATCGAACTTGCCCATCAAGCCATAGACAGTGGTGCTGTTATACTTGGCACAGGAGAGATGGGTATAGGCAACACAACACCGTCAAGCGCTCTTTATTCGGTTTTTATGGATAAATCGGTTGAAGAAGTAACCGGCGTAGGAACAGGAATAGATAAGGATAAACTAAAACATAAGATAGATGTAATCAAAAAGGCAATAGATGTTAATAAGGATATGTTGGATGACCCGGTAAGTACGCTTGCCGCCGTAGGTGGGCTTGAGATTGCCGCCATCTGTGGACTTATAATAGGTGCTGCGTCAAGGAATACGCCTGTTGTTGTTGACGGCTTTATATCTTCCGCCGGCGCTTTGAGTGCATACAAGATTTGTCCTAAAGTTAAAGATTATATGTTCTTTAGCCATAAATCAAAAGAAAAGGGTCATATTGCCTTTTTGGATTGGATTGGAGCAAGGCCTATACTTGACTTGGATTTAAGGCTTGGCGAAGGAACAGGCGCCGCATTGGCTTTTAACGTTATAGAAGCTGCAATAAAAATATATAACGAGATGGCATCGTTTTCTTCTGCTGGCGTATCAGAAGGCGATGATTAAAGGGTTGATTAGCGCTTTTAGAACATTGACAATAATACCCATACCGATAAAAACCGAAGACAATTTTAAAACAGCCGTGGTGTGGTTTCCCATTGTAGGGCTTGTATTGGGCGCTATCCTATTTTTTATCGCAAAACTTCAAATTATGTTAAAGCTTAATCATATATTTATCTCTTTCTTTTTCGTGTTTTTTAGCGCACTTTTGACAAGAGGGATTCACCTTGACGGATTGGCAGATTTTGCCGACGGATTTTTTGGTGGATATACAAAAGAGAAAATACTCAAGATTATGAAAGACTCTAATATAGGCACGTTTGGCGCTTTGGCTTTGATGTTTGTTGTTTTTTTTAAGTGGATTTGCTTTGATAAGCTGTTGGTGGATGGTAATCTTAATTTTACCGTATTGGCTTATATCTTGTCTCGCTTTTCTATGAGTATGCTATCCTACGCTTTGCCGTATGCAAGGAATAATGCTGGAACGGCTAAACCTTTTGTTGAAGGCGTTACTATTTTACATGCGGCTTTGCCGTTTATTTTTGCCTTTTTATTAAGTATTTTGATATTTAAGCTTGCGGGCGTTGTTCTGTTTTTGTTGGCTTTGGTCATTACCGCTATTTTAGGGTATTATTTTTATTTTAAAATAGACGGCGTTACAGGAGATTTGCTTGGCGCTACCTGCGAAATTATAGAGGTATCCGTTTTGTTTTTTGCGACATTCAATATTAACGGTTTGTTGTTATGGGTAAATCTTTAGCTATCTTTGGAACAGCGTCGGATGTTGGAAAGAGCATAATAGCAACGGCTTTGTGTAGGATATTTGCCGACAGAAAGATAAAGGTTGCACCCTTCAAGGCTCAAAATATGTCAAACAACTCGTTTGTTACGCTTGATGGTTACGAGATGGGTGTTGCTCAGGCTATTCAGGCTTTTGCTTCAAGGATTGCGCCGTCATATTTAATGAATCCTGTTCTTTTAAAACCGTCAAGCGATGTAGGTTCTCAAGTTGTTTTAAATGGTAAGCCCATAGGCAATGTTAAGGCAAAAGACTATTTCAAAAATACCGATTTTCTTTTTGAGCAAGCCAAAAAGGGTTTTAATCTTTTAAAGGATAAATACGAACTTGTCGTTATAGAAGGTGCAGGTTCATGCGCGGAAGTTAATCTAAAGGGAAGAGATTTTGCAAACTTTAAGATGGCTCATTTTGCAAATGCAAACGTTTTGCTCATCGCCGATATAGACAAAGGCGGCGTATTTGCCCAAATTGTCGGAACGCTTGAATGTTTGGATAAAAAAGACAGGGATTTGATTAAGGGAATAATCATAAACAAATTCAGAGGAGATATATCCCTATTTGAAGACGGTATAAAATTTATAGAAGAAAAAACCAAACTGCCCGTTCTGGGCGTTGTTCCATATTTTAGGGATATTTTAATAGATAGCGAAGACAGTCTTTCGATAAACAGTCTTTGTGATAAGACCGAGATAGTAAAAAATGCGATAAACATAGCAATAATAAAACTTCCGCACATATCCAATTTTACCGATTTTAGCGCTTTTTTGATTGAAGATAGCGTCCGTGTGCATTATCTGTCAAAACCAAAAGATTTAAGCCTATATGATGCCGTTATAGTGCCGGGAACCAAAAGCACCATATCGGATTTAAAATGGATTAAGGATACGGGCTGGGATAGGTTAATTATAGACTACGCAAACAAAGGTGGATATGTTTTTGGTATTTGCGGCGGATATCAGATGCTTGGAAGGGTTGTGGAAGATGAATTTGGAGTTGAGTCAAACAAAAAAACAATAGATGGTCTTGGTTTAATCGATGCCAAGACCACACTTGAAAAACAGAAGGTTTTAACCAATATCGAAGGTTTTTTAATAAACGGCAATATACCTGTTTATGGTTATGAAATACATATGGGAAAAACAATTATCCCAAAAGGCAACAGTGCTGTTAGAATAGTTAAAAGAAACCAACGTGAGTGTGATGCTTATGACGGTTTTCTTAAGAAGAATATTTGGGGTTTTTACATACACGGCATATTTGACGATTACAAATTCAGGCACTTTTTTTTGGAAAGTGTGGCGAAAAATAAATTTAAGAACAAAAACAGGGTCAATTATAAGGATTTTAGAGACGAACAATACGACAAAATGGCAAATCTTTTTTTAAGAAGCGTAGATTTCGATAAGTTATTAAAAGTTATGGAATTGCAGAATGTATAACCATACTCACGGCGGCAATATCGTTTTTTCGAACAAAGAAAAGAATTATATCGACTTTAGCGTAAATACAAATCCGTTTGGCTGTCCTGATGTTGTCAAAAAAATGTGGGATAGTCTTATTGATAAAGCCTGCCTTTATCCTTCGATAGATGCCAAAGGCGTATCGATTTTTTATGAGAAAAGGTTTGGTATAGATAGACAAAATTTAGTTGCCGGCAACGGCTCTATAGAGATTTTATACCTTATTCCGTCGGCGCTTAATATTAAAAGCGTTCTTTTGGTTGAGCCGTCTTTTTATGATTATAGATATGCTTTTGAGATAAACGGTTGTAAAATAAATTCATGTTTTTTAAATGAAGAAAATGAATTTAAATTTGAAACAGATAGATGTTTTTTGGATAAATTGAATGTTTCTGACTGCGTTGTTTTGGCAAATCCCAACAACCCCACGGCAAGGATGATAGATAGAGATGTTATCCTTAATCTTGCGGAATCGTTTAAAGATAAGATTTTTATAATAGATGAAGCGTTTGGTATGTTTTTAGAAAACTACGACGATATTACGCTTGCAAAATCCGGTTTGGATAACATTATTGTTCTTCATTCTTTGACTAAAATCTATGCTCTTGCGGGTTTAAGGATAGGCTCAGCCATAGGAAATCAAAGATTGATTGATAAAATAAAAGAAAGAAAACCGCCATGGAGTGTTAATGCTTTAGCTGAAGAGATAGCGATAAAGTTATCGGAATGCGGCGACTACGAAAGAAAAACGCTCAAGTTTTTATCCGAAGAAAAAAAACGCATAATGGCTTTGATAAAACAATCGAAAATAATAAAACTATTCGATAGCGACGCCAATTTTTTTCTTGCAAAATTTATAAACAAAGAAGGCTTCGACGATTTTTTAAAATACCTTTGGGATAAAAATATCTATGTAAGGGACTGTAGAAATTTTAACGGACTAAACGGCAATTTCTTTAGGTTTGCTGTATTAAAAAGAGAGTATAACGATAGGCTAATCAATGCAATATTGGAATATTTTTGAGTCTATAGTGCTTTTGGGTTTGGTTTTTGCGTTAGATTTTTTATTTGGAGACCCTGTGTATGCCCTACATCCGACAAGGATTATTGGAAAAACGGTAACATTGTTTGAGAAAATTCTTTTTTCTTTAGGGTTTTGTGGTATCGTCGGCGGATTTTTGCTTGTTTTTTTGGTAAATTTTATTGTTGTGGCATTTTATCTTGTTTTGGTTTGGATGTTTGGATTTTTTGGTCATTATTTTGTCTTTTTGTTGAACGTGTATATCGTCTATTCCGTTATTGCCCTAAAGGATATGTTTACACATGCCGATAGGGTTTATAATAATCTAAAAAACGAAGATATAGAAAAAGCAAAATCGAGCGTGGGTATGATTGTAGGAAGAGATGTGAGTGTGCTTGATGAAACTGGAATTGTGAAAGCGACCATTGAAAGCTTGTCGGAAAATTTTGTAGACGGTTTTTTGTCAGTTGTCTTTTGGTATTGTCTGTTTTCTTTTATGGGTTTTTGGTTTGGTTTTGATTGTTTAATATCGGGAACGGTTGGCGCTTTGATTTATAGAGCCGTCAATACTATGGATTCCATGGTGGGTTACAAAAACGAAAGATATATGTATTTCGGTAGAATTGCTGCAAGATTGGACGATATATTAAACTTTATTCCTGCAAGATTGTCCGTTTTTATTATATGTTTGGCATCTTTTATTTTAGGGCGAGGTTTTGTTGTGTGTATAAAAACTGCAAAAAATGATAGGCTAAAACACGCATCGTGCAATTCCGCTCACGCAGAAAGTGCCATATCCGGAGCGTTAAAGATTAAGCTTGGCGGTAGGACGGTATATCCCTATGGGACAATAGATAAACCGTTTATTGGAGAAGGATTTGATAGTCCTGAAATAAAAGATATCAAACGCGCAGAAGAGGTTTTATTTGTCTCATCCATTTTAAGCCTATTTTCTGCATTTATCTTTATTTATATTTCGTTTGGTTTGCTAAAAAATTCAATTTAGGTAAAATAATTAAAAATTTTTGGGAGATTCTAATGGGTTGGCGATGGAAGGATGAAGATAAAATAATTGAAATAGGTAAGAAGTTTGTTATTGCACCACCTTGGATGAAAACGGATAAAATCAAGATAACATTTGTTGAAGGCGAGTCGTTTGGAACGGGTGTTCATGAAACAACTGTGAGTTGTATGGAAATAATGGAAGAGCTTGATTTTAATAATAAAACCGTTTTGGATATAGGTATAGGAAGCGGCGTTTTGTCTATTGCTGCTTTGAAGCTTGGCGCAAAAAGGGCTGTCGGTTTTGATATAGAAGAAAGCGCGGTTGACGAATGTATTAAAAACGGAAATCTTAATAATGTTCAAGGTCTTGAGTGTTTTGTAGACGATAGTGCAAAAAATATCGATGAACGGTTTGATTTTGTTTTTGCAAATATATTTTTTGATATCATCTTGTCGATGAAGAGCGATATAAACAGGCTTTTAAAGAACAACGGATATGTTCTTTTGTCGGGCATTGTTTGGGAAGAGAATTATACGGTAAAAAAGGCTTTTGAAGATATAGGTTTTAAACTTGAAAAAAATGTGTTTCTTAACGATTATTCGACTATTTTGATGAAAAAACAGGGGTGATTTATGATATCCAAAGAAGAATTGGAAGCAATGGGTTTGAAGCTTGAAGAGTATGAATTGTTAAGAGAAAAATTGGGCAGAGAACCCAAAACCATAGAACTTGATATAGCATCAGCCATGTGGAGCGAGCATTGCAGCTATAAATCGTCAAAGGTGCATTTAAAAAAATTTCCGACAACGGGTGAGCATGTTGTTATAGGACCGGGAGAAAACGCCGGCGTTGTGGATATCAGAGATGGCTATGTTGCGGCTTTTAAGATGGAGTCTCACAACCATCCAAGCTTCATAGAGCCGTATCAGGGTGCAGCGACCGGAGTTGGCGGCATATTAAGAGACGTATTTACGATGGGAGCAAGACCCGTTTTGAATATGGATGCTCTGTTTTTTGGACATCCCGACTATGAAAGGACGAAATTTTTGATAGACGGCGTTGTTAGGGGCGTTGGAGATTATGGAAACTGTGTAGGCGTTCCGACAATTGGCGGAATGACCGTGTTTGATGAGTGTTACAACACAAATAACCTTGTAAATGCGTTTACACTTGGAGTTGGAAAGAAGGATAAGATTTTTTTGGGTGTTGCAAAAGGCGTTGGCAACCCTGTTTTTTATGTCGGTTCAAAAACGGGTAAAGATGGAATACATGGTGCAACAATGGCGTCTGCTTCATTTGATGAAAATTTTGAAGACGATAGGCCTGCTGTTCAGGTGGGCGACCCGTTTACAGAAAAACTCTTGCTGGAAGCGTGTTTGGAGTTGATGGAAGAAGATGTGATTGAAGGCATTCAGGATATGGGAGCGGCTGGTTTGACGTCAAGTTCTTTTGAGATGGCAGAAAGAGGCAAGGTCGGGTTAAAACTTTACCTTGATAGGGTGCCCACAAGACAAAAGATGACGCCAAATGAAATAATGCTATCAGAATCCCAAGAAAGAATGCTTATTATTTCAAAAAAAGGCAAGGAAGAGCGCGTTAAAGAGATATTTAAAAAATGGAATTTGGATGCCGAGATAATTGGCGAAGTGATAGAAAAGAAGAATATAGAGCTTTATTGGAATAATGAACTTATTGCCGATATAAACGTTTCGCTTATGGTTGATAATGCGCCTATCTACAACAGGCCTGTTAAGAAGCCGAAATATATAGAAACGATTGAAGCGTTTGATTTTGATAAACTTAAAGAGCCCGAAAATTATAACGAAATATTGCTTAAACTTTTATCTTCGCCGGATTTAAGCGATAAGGGTTTGCTTTATGAACAATACGACTCCACCGTTCAGACAAATACGATTTTAAGACCTGGAAGCGATGCGGCTGTTATAAGGATAAAGGAAACAGGCAAAGGTGTTGCTGCAACTACGGATGTTAATCCAAGATATGTTTATATAAACCCAAAACAGGGTGCTAAACTTGCTTTTATCGAAGCGTATCGCAATTTAATCACAGTCGGTGCAAAACCGATAGCCTTGACGGATTGTCTAAACTATGGAAATCCGGAGAATCCGGAAATTATGTGGCAGTTTAAGGAATCTACGGATGGATTGAGTGAGATTTGCAAATCTATGAATGTTCCCGTAGTAAGCGGTAATGTCAGTTTTTATAACGAAACGGCAGGTAAAAATATATACCCAACGCCTACAATTGGTATGGTCGGTATAACCGATAAACCGTTAAATGCGCCTTCAATTGGATTTAAAAAAGAAAAAAGTTCAATATATATGCTTGGCAAGATAGTTGAAAAAGAGCTTGGCGGCTCTGTCTATTTGAAATGGATTTTTAATAGGGTTGAAGGCAGACTGCCGCATGTCAACGAAGGTGAGCATAAAAAACTTGCCGAATTTATGCAGCAAGCCGTTTATGATGGCGCTATACTATCTGCTCACGATGTTTCAGACGGCGGAATTATAGTTTGTCTTGCTGAGATGTGTATGGCGGGTGATATAGGCGCAGAAGTTGAATTGCCTGTAGAAAAGAGAGCGGATTTTTATCTGTTTTCCGAAACCCAGGGTGTAATTGTTATTGAATCAAATAATGATGAATATGTTGAAAGCCTTGCTGCAAAAATAGGGCTGAATATTGAAAAAATAGGAAAAACAGACAGAGATAGATTAATGATAAACGATTTTGTAAATTTGGATGTAAAGTCTATGAAACAAAAAAACGGTCAATTTTTTAAAGAGATATTTGAATAGATGGAAAAATGAATGAAGATATGGCATATAATATGCAGCAAAATTTTTTTACCGTTAGAATGTTGTGGGTATTTATCTTTTTATCGGCGGGTTCTTAGGGGTATTTTTTGTATGTAATTTTGCTATAAATCCTATAATTGAATCCCCGAAAGAGATAGCTTTTCTTGGCAGAGCCAATAAATCGAATTTATTTGTTGCTTTAGCTTTTTGACATGTAACAGCTGTTTTGTAACCCGCTTTCTCTACGGCGTTTAGGGAGTTTATATCATGGCTACCGTACGGATAACAGAAGTGGATAATTTCTTCGTTTAATATATCTTCAAGAATTCTTTTACTTTCTGTTGCATAGTGGGTTTGTAATTCAAAGGATTTTTTTTCCATTTTTTCATGAATGAGATTATGAGAGCCTATATCGAAACCCATTTTTCTTATTTTAAGAATTTGTGATTGTGTCATAAGATTTGACGGATGTAGGTTGTCTTTTTCCAACCATTCGGCTTTTTTGCCTATAAGACTTGGAATTATATATACAATAGCCGGAAAATTGTATTTTTTTAAAACGGGTGCAGCGTATGTTAAAAAATTTTCATATCCATCATCAAATGTTAAAACCACAGGTTTTTTGGGCATAGGTTTTTTATCACTCAAAATATCCAAGGCTTCGTTCATAGATATGACGTTATATCCAAAAATATGAAGATATAGCATCTGTTGCTTGAATCTATTTATGCTGCAGTATGTTGCCCTATGGTTTTTCATGGGCTTAAACCGACCTATTTGGTGATACATAAGTATATCAATACCTTCCATGAGAGCCTCTTTTTATTAAGTTTTTGTAAATTTGTTCTGTAGCGTCAATCATATGGTTTAAAGTAAATAATTCCAAAAATCTGTTTCTGGCAGATTCAGCTAATTTGTTTCTTAGGATTGGGTTTTCTATGAGTGTATCTATGGCTTTGGATAGTTGTTTAGGGTTGTTAGGAGCAACAAGCAAGCCGCTTTCTTTGTCTTTGATAATTTCTGGAATGCCTCCTACTGATGATGCTATAACGGCTTTTTTCATGCTGATTGCTTCAAGTAGCGATAAAGAAAAAGATTCCCTTCTTGATGGAATAATAACAATATCCATTGCGGCAAGTAATGGATATACATTGTCCACTTCATCCAAGAAAATAACGCGCTTATTTAGCCGATGTCTGTTGACCATATTTTTTATTTTTTTACCCCATTTTGTATGTGTGTTGCCGGCAAAAAATAGCGTAATGTTTTTATGTTGTGTATTTTGAATAGCTTTCACTGCTATATCTTGAGCTTTGTCTTTTATAAAACGACCTATAAGGGCTATGGAGATATCTTTATTTTTGAGATTAAGGGATATTCTTGTTTCGTTACGTTTTTTATTTTCTATTGCGTATAAATCGTTTATGCCGTTATAAATGCGTGTGATTTTGTGTTCATCGTAGTTTGAATTTATTAGAAATTGTTTAACCGCATTACTTACTGCTATAATGTGGTTTACCATTCCAAAATGTTTAGATGCATTTGTAGAGTGTGCGGTTGCCAAGGATGGTGTGCCTGTTAATTTTGATAATATGCCTGCATAATATGCTCCTCTTGTTAGGTGTCCGTGTATTAAGTCTATTTTTTCTTTTTTGATTATATATGCGAGTTTTATGACTGATGTCATATCGTAAAATCCACGCATTCTTATATTGTAAGTTTTTAGTCCTAAGTTTCTGGATTGTATGGTTATCCAACCGTTTTTTACGCCTGCAAATATCATATTATGCCCTTTTTCTTCCATGGCATTCATAAGGGTAATTGTATGTTTTTCGGCTCCACCTAATGTTTCGCTATGTAAAATGGTTAAAACTCTCAAGATAGTATTTCCTTGTAGATTTTTAGATTACCTTCAACCATTGTTTCTATGCTAAAATGTTTTTTAACTAAAATATTGCCGTTTTGCCCCATTTTTTGCCTTAATGTTTTATCTTGTATGAGCCGCTCTATACGATTTTGAAAATTTATACTATCGTTTGGGTCTACCAAAAATCCGTTTATGCCGTCATGCACAACTTCAGGAATGCCGCCAAACGGTGATGCAACTATTGGCACTGATGCTGCAGATGCTTGAAGAAGGGATATCCCAAGACCTTCATATAAAGCGGGATGTACAACAATATCAAGACAGCCTATCCATTTATGCAGATTATCTATAAACCCTGTAAGTTTTACAACTTTATCAAGTTTTTTTTCGGTGATGCTTTTTAATAATTTTTCCTTAAGCGGGCCTTGTCCAAAAAAAAGAACCGAAATGTTTGGATATTTGTCTATCAGAGAAGGTAGTATATTTAATAACAACTCGTGCCCTTTTCTTTTAATAAGTTGTGCTATAACGCCTATTGTTATGGCGTTATCGGAAATATTGAATTCCTTTAAAAAAGAAGATTTGTCGCATTTTTGTTCATATTCCGTTATGTCTATTGCGCTATGAATGCATGTTATTCGGTTGGGCGGTACGCCTTCTTTTAATAATACATCTCTTATGCCGCAGGATATTGTGATGATATGTTCAAATAGATTGTATTTTATATGCGCCAGCCATCTAGGTTCTTTGTTGTCAACCCTTCTTGATATAATAGCAGGTGTGTGTGTTATCTTTGCTGCTATGGCTCCCATAGTGTCTGCCCCGCGTCTGCTATGAATGTGTATTATGTTTGGTTTGTATTGCATAATAATTTTTTTTAGCCGCCATACCATATGAAAGTCTATGTCTCCTTTCATCGGTATATCGATTACATTACAGCTGTTAAAGCATTTTTTTGCTATCTCGCTGTCTTTGGGGCATACTAATATATTATCCACACCTTTTTTATCAAGTCCTTTTATTAAATATGTAACCTGTTTTGCTCCGCCGTATAAGTGTTTTCCTGATTCTATATGCAATACCTTCATATTAATTCCATTGCAGATTTTAAAACTTCGTCGGGTTTAATTAATTTCATACAGTCAAAAGAACCGTTGCAGGTAGGATGCTTTCTGCAAGGAGAGCAGCTTAATTTATGGTATATGATTTTTGCTTTTGGATTGTGTGTTTTTAGATATGGCACAGTTGAGCCAAAAAGAGCTATGGTGGGACGCATTTGCGCAATTGATATATGAGTTAATCCTGTGTCTACGCCTATGGTAAGCGAAGAATATGATATCAATGCAGCAGCTTCACCTATGGTTGTTTGTCCGCATAGGTTTATAGCCTGACTGTTTTGTATAATTTCTATTGCATCTTGATTGTTGTTTGGTGCACCAAGTATAACTGCGGGTAGTTTTATTTTATCATATATCATAAATATTAGTTCTTGCCAGCTGGATATAAACCAGTGCTTTTGCGGCCTTGTTGTAAATGGCGCAATTGCTATAAATCCATTTTGTAGATTATGCTGTTTTATTAGTTGTTGGGCTTTTTGGTGAAATCTTTTACATAAATGTAGTTTTGGTAAAACTGAATCGTCTGTTTTCATAAATTTTATTAAATGGTAATATTCTGAAGCAAACTGTTCTTTTTCGCCATCTTTGTCTGTTGTATCTGTTAACAGCAGATGGCTAAATTCTTTTGAACGAAACCCATATCTTTTGTTTGCTCCACACAATCTTGTAAATATGGCACTTTTTATGAGTCCTTGAGCATCTATGGATGTATCGAATTTGTAGGCTCTAATTTGTTTTATAAAATAGAAAAATTCCTTTATAAGTTTTAGTAGTCGTTTTTCTTTTAAAAGTTTACTTAGTTGTGGTTTTGGGAATTCTATAACCTTCTCTAAATACGGATTGCACTCCATTATCTCTTTTGCGGCGGGTTCAATAAGCCAATAAATTTTTGCGTTAGGATAAGATAACTTTATAGATTTTGCAAGCAAAGAAGCAAAAACTACGTCTCCTATAGCGCTCATTCTAACAATAAGAATCTTTTTCATATGCTTTTATATTAATTCTATATTCATTTTTTTCATCTGTTCAAGTAACCTATTATTGTTTTTTGTTTTTCTTTGTTTAACCATATCCAATCCAAAAGATATAACACGCGTATCTTGCGGGTATATCAGTCTTGCCGTTAAAAGGGCTGTGGAATTGATACCTAACACATAGTCGTAATGGTTTTTGCTCATATACAACTCTAACGGCTCGTTTATTTTGAGTATAGAATATCCTTCCATCCATAGTTCGCGCCTTGTATCTCTTGGGTGTTGTTTATAGTCTATGTTATGTATATTATTATTTTTTAACCAATTGTATATTTTTGTTTTTATTATTTTTTCATTTCTTATGCTCAACTTCTTAACATTGCATAGATATTGCCCTATTACCAATGCTTTAGGTTCTTTGTTTTCTTTTTTTGTTGTTTGTGATGGCATTATGGAGAAAAAATATACCTTTTCTTTATCGTATTGATGAGAAAATCCATTGGGTATATAAATACGATCCACAAAATCTGCTTGCGTTCCAAATCTATCGCCCCAAAAGCATTTGTAGTTCATATCTTTTAGAAATAGTCTGCGTGCTTTTCTTAAACATTGCCATACATACTTGTATGGGCTTAATGGATGAAGAGAAAGATTAGCGACTCCATCAGGCAAAATACGAAATTTAATTTCTGCATTTTGTATTTTCTTGGGTAAATAGTTTATAAAGTAATTTATTGCTTCATTATCATACTCATGCGCATGGATGTGAATCTTGGATGCGTTTTTGAGTTTTGAATGCACTAAATAAAGGTTTTCTTTTATACGGCGCATTCTGCCAAATAATCCGGGAATAGGGTCATGTCTTGGCCAAGGCATATAAAAAATATCATCCCAAAAATTTGAATCTATGTTATTTTGATATTCGCCTTTTTTTATAAAGATAAGTACTTGTTTTGCATTGCTTTCAAACTGTTTGGCAATGGCTTCAGCCGATATATAATGAAATGGTGAAGCAACAAAATACACTGCAATAGTGTCATCAGACATGTAAATCTCCTCTATATGTTCAGTAGTTTTAAGTCAAAAAGCATGTCATTACTTTATTAGCGAAGCCTTTACATTTTTGTGCTAATCTTAGCTTACTTAAATTATCATATCTTAATCTTATCCGCAAGCCTATCCTTAAAGATAGCGGTAGTCTTTAAAGAATATTATAAATGGGTAACACTTGCTTTGTTAGAATG
>Ga0256842_1002312_pt1 | contig 13852 bp, 10 predicted proteins | sample 4559240metaG_FD_185973 | JGI IMG/M metagenome (GOLD analysis project Ga0256842, IMG submission 185973) | Hydrothermal vent microbial communities from Guaymas Basin, Mexico - 4559-240 | ecosystem: Environmental > Aquatic > Marine > Hydrothermal vents | place: Mexico: Guaymas Basin | collected...
AAGCAACACCTTTTAATTTTTTTTCGTCTCCGATTAAAAACAGCGAAACAATTGCACCTGCCGATGCAAGTTTTCTCGCAACAACAAAACCATCTCCTCCGTTGTTGCCGGTTCCGGCGAAAACGACAAACCGCTTATTTTCCACGCCCTGCATTTCTTTTTCGATTGCGTAGTATGCCGCATTTCCTGCATTTTCCATTAAAATTTCCGAGCTAAGCCCGAATTCTCCGGCTTTTTCATCCAATGTTCTGATTTCTTTTGTTGATGCGATTTTCATTTCTCTTCCTCCTCGAATATTGCAATTGCCGTCGCATACTCTTTTTCATGCGATACGGAAATTTTTACATTTGCGATATTTGTAAAAGGAGCTCCGTCCGCACGGTTCAGAATTTCTATTTCATTAAAGGGGATCTTTTTCCCCGTTGCTTTTATTATGGCTTCTTTTGCCGCAAATTTCCCCGCGAGGGTTTCAAACGGTCGCGAAAGTTTCATTGCATATCGAATCTCATTTTTAGTGTAGATTCTTTCCAGAAATTTTATGCCGTAATTTTCTTTCATTTTTTTAATTCTGTCAACCTTTACTATATCTATGCCAACTCCTTTTATCATACTTCATTATAGTAACAACCGAATTTTTGTAAAATGATTTTTTGTGTAGAATTGAAGCAGAGGAAACAATTTTGATTACAGGGAGGTCTTATGGAAAGAGTTGAAGAACAAATTTTAAGGTATCTTCTCAAAGGTTGTGCCACTTTATGGGAGGTTATAAACCATCAGGACGTAGACATAAAATCGGCAGTAGAGGCATTAAATCGTTTCAAAAGCGAGGGGTATATTGAAGCAAAGGAGGACAAAATCTGCCTTTCCGATGCGGGAAAAGATTTTGCCGTGAAAAATAACATTCGTAAAGAAGAAAATTTTATTTGCAAGAATTGCGAGGGAACCGGAATCGAACTTTCAAATGTTTTTAACGAAGCAATAAAAAAGTTCAAGAAAATTTTTGAGGGAAGGCCGTCTGAAACTGCGGAATTCGACCAGGGTGTAGTTCCGCCGGAAGTTTCTTTCAGAAGAGCGGCATTTGTTTATATGAGAGGGGATCTTGAGAATAAGAAATTGCTTTTCCTCGGGGACGACGATTTGACAAGTATTGCAATGATGCTCACGGGCCTTCCGAAAGAAATAAGAGTTATCGAAGTGGACGAACGCATAGTGAACTATATTAACAAAGTCGCAAAAGAGTATAATCTTAACGTTGAAGCCGAATTATATAATGCGGTTGACCCCTTACCCGAAAAGCTGAAAGGGAAATTCGATGTTTTCCTTACGGATCCCGTTGAAACGGTTGCGGGAATGCGCCTTTTCTTTTCTCGTTGCATAGAAGGGTTAAAAGGAGAGGGCGGCTCGGGGTATTTCGGAGTGAGTCATTACGAGTCTTCTCTTAAAAAATGGTTTGGGATTGAGAAGGACTTGCTTGCTATGAATCTCGTTATAACGGATGTTTTGAGAGATTTTAACAAATATCTGCTTACCGGAGAAAGAATCCTCACCGAGGGATTCAGAGTGGTAAAGGAGGCGCCATTCCCTCCCAAGGCGCCGGATTATCCGTGGTACCGCTCTACGTTTTTCAGAGTGGAGCTTATAGGTGAGCCAAATCCTTTGATTACGGAAAAGGTGAATTGGAAAAGGGAACTCTATTATGATGAAGACACGTATGTCGCACTTCCGTAAAAATGTTTGCAAGAGTTAAAAGTGTTTCCCTGAAAGGGCTTGAAGAAATTGACGTTCTTGTTGAAGTCGATATTTCCAACGGCCTTCCTTCTTTCAACATCGTGGGCTTGCCGGATGAGGCTGTGCAGGAGTCGCGCGAAAGGGTGCGCTCCGCAATAAAAAATTCCGGGTTTGATTTTCCTTTGAAGCGCATCACGGTTAATCTTGCCCCTGCGGAAGTGAGGAAAGAGGGTTCCGTTTACGACCTTCCCATTGCAATCGGCATTTTGCTTGCTACGGGTGTAATTACGGACAAAGATTTTACGGAGAAGTTTCATTTTGCAGGAGAACTTTCTCTGGACGGGTCGGTAAGAAAAATTTCGGGCGCTCTCCCGATGGCGATAGGTCTTTCGAAAAGCGGGGCGAATTTCGTAGTACCTATTGCAAACAAGGAAGAAACCGAAATTATTTCCGGCGTGGATGTTTATTCGGTAAGGCATCTGCACGAAGTTGTCGAATTTTTAAACGGCGACAGGGAAATTGCGCCCTCGAAATCGAGTATCGGGGAAAAGTTAAAAACCGATGAAGAATTTGACTTGGATTTTTCGGATATAAAAGGGCAGGTGCAGGCAAAAAGGGCAATGGAAATTGCAGCTGCGGGTAGCCACAACATAGCAATGATGGGAAGCCCGGGATGCGGGAAAACATTGCTTGCAAGAAGGCTTTCCACGATCCTTCCTCCTTTAACCGAAGAAGAGGCGATTCAGGTTACTCAGATATACAGCATTGCAGGATTACTCAACAACGGAATTATCGTAAAAAGGCCTTTTCGCTCTCCGCACCATACGGCATCTTCTGTTGCCATAATAGGCGGTGGAAGGATTCCGAAGCCCGGTGAGATCAGCCTTGCGCACAACGGAGTGCTATTTCTCGATGAACTTCCCGAGTTCAGAAGGGACGTGCTCGAGGTTTTGAGACAACCTATGGAAGATGGTTTTGTCACTATTTCCAGAGCGAAAGAGACGATAACGTATCCTGCAAGGTTTATGCTCGTTGCCGCAATGAATCCTTGCCCTTGCGGATGGTACGGAGACCCTGTGCATCCGTGCAGTTGCAGTTTGTATGAAGTGAAAAGATACAGGAATAGAATTTCCGGGCCTTTGTGGGATAGGTTTGACATTCAACTGGAAGTTCCGCGCTTGCTTCCTTCGGAACTTGCGGAGAGCGGACGTGGCGAGTCTTCGAAAAGCATAAGAGAAAGAGTTGTAAAAGCGAGGAAAATCCAAGAAGAACGGTATAAAGGAACAGGCATTTTTTCGAACAGCAGATTGAATCCCCGTATGATTAAAGAATTTATTCCGTTGAGGGAAGAGGAGCAAAATTTTCTTGTGAATGCTTCGGAAAGATTGGGGCTTACGGGAAGAGGTTTTGACAGGGTATTGAGAGTTGCGAGAACCATTGCGGATCTCGAAGGGGAAAAGGACGTAAAACTTCCGCATATAGCGGAGGCGTTGCAGTACAGGATAGATTTATCCTTATAGGAAGGAGGGTATATGAATGTAAGAAAAATTTTGACTGCGGGAGAAGGAGAAAAACTCTTTCTCTTGGGGAATGAAGCTGCTGTAAGAGGTGCGTTGGAATCCGGGGTTTCCGTTGCCTCTACGTATCCGGGGACGCCGTCTTCCGAAATAGGAAATGTGCTGTGGAAGATTGCAAAGGATGCCGGAATGTATTTTGAATTTTCCACAAATGAAAAGGTTGCGCTTGAAGTATCTGCCGCTGCCGCCGCTTCAAACTTGCGTTCTTTTGTGTTTATGAAGCATGTGGGGCTCAATGTTGCCGCCGATTCCTTTATGAGCACGGCGTATCTCGGAGTTAATAAGGGGATGGTGATTTTAACTGCCGATGACCCTTCTATGTATTCGTCGCAAAACGAACAGGATAACAGAATCTATGCAAGGCTTGCGGGAGTTCCTTTACTCGAGCCTGCAAACCCGCAGGAAGTCAAGGATTATATGAAATACGCCTACGGACTTTCCGAAGAATTGCACCTTCCCGTATTGTTCCGGACAACCACGAGGGTTTCTCATATGCGTGGTGTCGTAAAAACAGGAAAGATAGTGTCGCCTGTAAAAAAAGGTGTTTTCGAGAAGGCTCCGTCCAAATACGTCCCTGTTCCGCAGAATTCGAGGAGGATGCATAAGGAACTTATCGAGAAGTTGAAAAAAGCTGAGGTCCTTGCTTCCGAAAGCAAATTAAACGAAATTTTTGATTTCGGAGGTAATCTCGGAATTATAACGAGTGGCGGTGCGTCAAATTATGTTTTTGATGTGATAAATGAAAGAGGCCTTAAGGTAAAAGTTTTAAAATTAGGATTCTCGTATCCTTTCCCCGAAGAACTTGTATTAAAATTTCTTGAAGGGTTGGATAAGGTGCTTGTGGTGGAAGAAGTTGAGCCGGTGATGGAAAATGATTTGCTTGCTTTGATTGGCAAAAAGAAGCTTAATATAGACGTATTGGGAAAATACAACGGTTTTCTTCCGAGAATCTACGAATATACTCCGGATATTGTGGAAGACGGCATAAGAAAGGCACTTGGCAAAGAAAAGAAGGAAAAAGTTTCTATTAATAATACCCTTCCTCTTCCGTCGAGGCCTCCGGTTCTCTGTCCGGGATGCCCGCATCGTGCAACGTATTTTGCCATAAAAAAAGCTGTGAAAAAATTGGGATTGGAAGGAAAGGTGATTTATCCGTCGGATATTGGTTGTTATACTCTCGGAGTTCAGCCTCCGTACGAGACAGCGGATTTCCTGTTATCGATGGGTGCGAGTATCGGCAGTGCGAATGGTTTTGCTCATGCTACCGATCAAAAAATAATTGCTTTTATAGGTGATTCCACATTCTTTCATGCAGGCCTTCCGCCTCTTGTGGATGCTGTTCACAACAAGGCAAACCTTCTCGTTGTTATTCTTGACAACAGAACCACTGCAATGACCGGCAGGCAGCCGAGCCCGAGTGAGCCGGTAAACGGAATGGGAGAAAATGCTCCGGAAATCTCCATTGAGAACACCGTTAAAGGTATAGGCGTAGAATTTGTAAAAAAAGTGGATCCATACAATCTTCAGAATACGGAAAAAGCATTTGAAGAGGCATTGCAGAGAGAAGGCGTTTCCGTAATTATTGCAAAACATCCGTGCGCCCTTATTACGGACGGGCAAAAGAGAAAAAGGAATGTTTGGATTACGTTTACCATTAATCAGGAAAAATGTACGCGTTGCAAAGTATGTATTACGGATCTTGCATGCCCTGCATTCTTCGTAGCGGATGACGGTTCAATTCATATTGATCCGCTTATATGTGACGGATGCGGTGTTTGCACGCAAGTATGCCCTGAACATGCAATAGAGGTGAGGAAATGATCTATAAAATACATCTTACCGGAGTAGGTGGCCAAGGAACAATAAAAACTTCCACAATTATAGGAGAGGCTGCCATTAAGAAAGGCTTAAATGTTGTAATGAGTGAAGTGCACGGTATGGCGCAGCGGGGCGGTGTGGTGAATACGGATATAAAAATAGGGAATGCAAAAAGCCCACTTATCGGTAAAGGGGATGCAGACCTTATCATTGGTTTTGAACCTGCGGAAACTTTGCGTTCTCTCGATAAAGCGGGAGAAAAAACGTTTGTTATTACTAACTCTGCACGTATTATTCCGTTTACCGTATCGCTCGGAATATCCGAATACCCCAAAATTAACGATGTTATGGAGTTTCTTAAATCTCATGTAAAGAATCTTTTTGTTATTGATGCGGAAAAGGTTGCAAAAGAAGCAGGAAATATAATGTCTCTAAATATGGTTTTGCTTGGTGCCGCAACGGCAACCCCGAATTTCCCTCTGGAAAAAGAAATAGTGATTGAAGCGATGAAGGAGAATTTGCCGCCTAAAACAATTGATATCAATTTAAGGGCATTCGAAGCCGGATTTTTGAAAGTCAGATCTAAATAGTAAATTAATCAGCGGGGGAATCCTCTCCCGCTTTTTTATTTTCCCGTAATCCAAATATCGATAATTGCAACTAAAATACCCAACAAGAAGCCCATAAACACTTCAAGGCCGGAATGCCCTATGAGTTCCTTGAACTTTTTTACATCGATCATTTCGGCGATTTTCCTCCCCCAGGGTGTTTCAAGAAAAATTTCATTCATCGTTTTTGAATGCTCTCCGACCTCTCTTCTCACAGAAAGGGCGTCTATTACGACTATTGCGGCAAGTATAAAAGAAATTGTAAAGAAAGGTGAACCGAGTCCGTATCTTTCTCCGAGCAGAATTGTAAGAGTAGTAACCGTTGAGGTATGTGAACTCGGATTTCCGCCGGTGGACACCGCAATTTTCCAGTTTATTCTGTGTGTTCGCATATAATTAGTGAGAACTTTTAGGAACTGCGCCAAAAAGTTTGATGCAATTGTTGCAATTAAAATGTCGTTATGTATAAATTCCGTCCATGCGTTTCCCATTTTTTAACCTCGATGTTTTATATTATAATGTTTTCAATGAAAAATAAAATAATTATAGTAAGTGCTTGCCTTTTAGGTCTAAATACAAAATATAACGGCGGAAATAACGAGAATAGAGATGTTATAGCATTATCTAAAAGATATATTCTAATTCCGCTTTGCCCGGAACAGCTCGGGGGCCTTCCCACTCCGAGGCCGCCTTCCGAGATTAAGGGAAATTCTGTTTTCGGTATAAACGGCTCAGATTTGACAACGAATTTTTTGAGAGGAGCGGAAGAAGCACTCAAATTTGCGAAGTTATACAACGTTAAAAAAGCGATATTGAAAGACGGGAGCCCTTCCTGCGGAAGTAACTATATATATGACGGAACTTTTACCGGAAAAAAAATTGAGGGAAGCGGAATTACCGCAATACTCTTCAAAAGAAATAATATAAAGGTATATTCCGAAAAGGAGATCGGGAAGTTTTTGGCTGATGAAGAAAAAGAATGATATTCCTTACGGAAACTACAAAAAAGTTTTAATGCACATATGCTGTGCGCCCGATGCGACTTATCCGCTTTTCTACCTCAGGGGGAGGCATTACAAAGTTACCGGCTTTTTTTACAATCCTAATGTCCATCCGATAACTGAGTATGAAAAACGTGTTTTTGAAGTTCAAAAGTTTGCAAATGTGGTAAAGATGCCACTTGTATTGGGAAATTACGATATTAAGGAATGGTTTGAGTATATAAAAGGGCTGGAAAAGGAGCCGGAAGGCGGAAAACGCTGTTATCTATGCTATGAATTTCGTTTGAGAAAAACGGCGGAACTTGCAAAGGAGTTACATTTTGATTATTTTACCACTACGCTTTCCATAAGTCCCCACAAGAACAGCAAATGGATTTTTGAAATTGCAAAATCCCTTGAAGAAGAATACGGAGTAAAATTTTTATACGCCGATTTTAAAAAGCGCAACGGATTCAAAAGCAGTGTAATTTTAAGCAGGTATTTCAATATGTATCGGCAAAATTATTGCGGGTGTGTTTTCTCAAAAATCGAAGCGGAAAATTGGCGCACCCTTCATCAAAAGACCGAAAAATCGCAGTAATATAAAAGCTTTTGTGGCTCAAAACTTTTTTTGAAAAATCTTTTAAAAAACTCTTGACACGGGGATAAGTTTCTGCTATTATACCCAACGTCGAGAGCAACCGACGATGAAAAAAGCGTAAAAACCTCTTGACAAACTTTGAAAAACTGATATATTACATACTGCTTAAATGAGCGGATGAATTTGGTGCGGATTGTACCTTGAAAACTAAACAGCGAAAGTAAGGTTGTGCGAACCTTCGAATATTTTTCGGAGAGTTTGATCCTGGCTCAGGATGAACGCTGGCGGCGTGCCTTACACATGCAAGTCGAGCGAGGGCTTTTCGTTAGGGCAACCTAATGGAAAGTTCCTAGCGGCAAACGGGTGAGTAATGGATGGGTAACCTACCCTGAAGACGGGGATAGCCTTCCGAAAGGAAGGGTAATACCCGATAATGTTGCAGGACTTCGGTTCTGCAAAGAAAGATGGCCTCTGTTTCATGCTATCACTTCAGGATGGGCTCATCTCCTATCAGCTAGTTGGTGAGGTAACGGCCCACCAAGGCGACGACGGGTAGCTGGTCTGAGAGGATGGTCAGCCACATTGGGACTGAGACACGGCCCAGACTCCTACGGGAGGCAGCAGTGGGGAATATTGGTCAATGGGCGAAAGCCTGAACCAGCGACGCCGCGTGGAGGATGAAGGCCGAAAGGTTGTAAACTCCTTTTGCAGAGGAAAAAGGGTTGAATCTCGAATAGGGATTCAACTTTGATGGTACTCTGCGAATAAGCCCCAGCCAACTACGTGCCAGCAGCTGCGGTAAAACGTAGGGGGCGAGCGTTATCCGGAATTACTGGGTGTAAAGGGTACGCAGGCGGACCGGAAAGTTGGATGTAAAAACCCAAAGCTCAACTTTGGGCTCGCATCCAAAACTCCCGGTCTAGAGAGCAGGAGAGGGAAGTGGAATTCCTGGTGTAGCGGTAAAATGCTTAGATATCAGGAAGAACACCGGTGGCGAAGGCGGCTTCCTGGCCTGTCTCTGACGCTCAGGTACGAAAGCTAGGGGAGCAAACAGGATTAGATACCCTGGTAGTCCTAGCCGTAAACGATGGATGCTTGGTGTTGGGGAGCAAATCCTCAGTGCCGTAGCTAACGCGTTAAGCATCCCACCTGGGGAGTACGGCCGCAAGGTTGAAACTCAAAGGAATTGACGGGGGCCCGCACAAGCAGCGAGGCATGTGGTTTAATTCGATGCTACACGAAGAACCTTACCTGGGCTTGACATGTACGAGAAAGCCGGAAGAAACTCCGGCCCTCTCACCGAGCAATCGGTGAGACCCGTACACAGGTGCTGCATGGTTGTCGTCAGCTCGTGTCGTGAGATGTGCGGTTAAGTCCGTTAACGAGCGCAACCCCTATCCTTAGTTGCTAATACGCTTCGGCGTATGCACTCTAAGGAGACTGCCAGCGGAAAGCTGGAGGAAGGTGGGGATGACGTCAAATCCTCATGGCCTTTATGTCCAGGGCTACACACATGCGACAATGGTCCGTACAAAGCGTTGCCAACCAGTAATGGGGAGCTAATCGCAAAAAGCGGACCTCAGTACGGATTGAGGGTTGCAATTCACCCTCATGAAGCTGGAGTTGCTAGTAACCGCAGGTCAGCTATACTGCGGTGAATACGTTCCCGGGCCTTGTACACACCGCCCGTCACACCATCCGAGTCGTGTGTACCCGAAGCGGTCCTGTGGGTCGCGAAGGTGTGCACGGCGAGGAGGGTGAAGTCGTAACAAGGTAGGTGTACGAGAACGTGCGCCTGGATCACCTCCTTTCTAAGGGAGCATTTAACAAGGTGTGTTTTGAGTTTCTTATTAGAAAAGAAACTTTTTAGCGCAGCCTTACTTATCGCTGTTTAGTTTTGAGGGCACAATCCCTCATGCGGAAGTTGAAAATACGGAAGCGGATTGTACCTTGAAAACTGCATGAAGGTGTAGTAAGTTAGTAAGGGCATACGGTGGATGCCTTGGCACACGGAGCCGATGAAGGACGCAGCAAGCCTGCGATAGGCCACGGGGAGCTGCAAAACAAGCTTTGATCCGTGGATTTCCGAATGGGGAAACCCGGCAGAGGGAAACCTCTGTCATCCTTGCCTGAACACATAGGGCAAGGAGGGTAAGCGAGGGAACTGAAACATCTCAGTACCTCGAGGAAAAGAAAGCAAAATGCGATTCCCTAAGTAGTGGTGAGCGAACGGGGAACAGCCTAAACCGTCTATGTGTTAAAGCTGGCAGGCGTTGCATAGGCGGGGTTGTAGGAAGGCTCAATCCTGATCTGCCAATCAGGTATGGAGTTACAAATGAGCTACTTAGTCGAACGCTCTGGAAAGGGCGGCCAAAGAAGGTGATAGCCCTGTAGGCGAAAAGTAACTCACTCCTAAGAGTCTTTCCTGAGTACCGCGGGACACGTGAAATCTTGCGGGAAGCTAGGAGGACCACCTCCTAAGGCTAAATACTCCGGTGACCGATAGCGAAAATAGTACCGTGAGGGAAAGGTGAAAAGAACCCCGGGAGGGGAGTGAAATAGAACCTGAAACCGTATGCCTACAATCGGTAGGAGGGCTATGAAGTGGCAACACTTCAGCCTGACTGCTTGCCTATTGAAGAATGAGCCAAGGAGTTAAGGGCAGTGGCAAGGCTAAGGGGTGGCACCCGGAGCCGTAGCGAAAGCGAGTCTGAATAGGGCGTTAGTCGCTGTTCTTAGACCCGAAACCAGGTGGTCAACCCATGGTCAGGGTGAAACGAGCGTAAAAACTCGTGGAGGCCCGAACCGGTTAGGGGAAAAAACTTATCGGATGAACTGTGGGTAGCAGAGAAATTCTAACCGAACCTGGAGATAGCTGGTTCTCTCCGAAATGCATTTAGGTGCAGCGGTGGGTAATTAGTGCGCGGAGGTAGAGCACTGGATGGGCTAGGGGTCCTACCAGACTTCCAAACCCAACCAAACTCCGAATGCCGCGTATCTGTATCCCACCAGTGAGTCGGCGGGTAATAAGATCCGTCGTCGAGAGGGGAACAACCCAGATCGTCTGCTAAGGTCCCAAAAACAGGCTAAGTGTACAATAAGGATGTGGAACTGCTTTGACAGCTAGGAGGTTAGCTCAGAAGCAGCTATCCTTTAAAGAGTGCGTAACAGCTCACTAGTCGAGCGGTTCTGCGCCGCAAATGTCCGGGACTAAGCCTGTTACCGAAGCAGCGGGTTCAAGGAATCTTCGGATTCTTTGAGCGGTAGGAGAGCGTTCCTATTGCTGAGAAGGTGTACCGTAAGGAGCACTGGAGCGGTAGGAAGTGAGAATCTTGGCTTGAGTAGCGAAAAGCAGGGCGAGAATCCCTGCCGTCGTAAGTCTAAGGTTTCCTGGGGAAGGCTTGTCCGCCCAGGGTTAGTCGGTCCTAAGCCGAGGCCGAAAGGCGTAGGTGATGGATAACAGGTTAATATTCCTGTACCATGTATCTTCCGTTATCAGGAAGGGGTGACGGAGAAGGATAGGCTATGCGCGGTTTTGGTTGTCCGCGTCCAAGCCCGTAGGGGGCATCCGGAGGCAAATCCCTGGATGCGTTAACCCTGAGAGGTGATGGGGAGCCGCAAGGCGAAGTAGCTGATTCCACGCTCACGAGAAAAACCTCTAACGAGGAAGATATGTGACCGTACCGCAATCCAACACAGGTAGACGAGGAGCACGCTCCTAAGACGTACGAAAGAACCCTCTTCAAGGAACTCGGCAAAATTGCCCCGTAACTTCGGGAGAAGGGGTGCCTGGAATGGTGAAGGCAATTTACTTGCCTTTGCGATTCCGGGTCTCAGTAAACAGGCTCAAGCGACTGTTTAACAAAAACACAGGTCTCTGCTAAGTCGTAAAGACGATGTATAGGGGCCGACGCTTGCCCGGTGCCGGAAGGTTACAGGGAGGGGTTAGCTGGCTTCGGCCGGCGAAGCTCCGAACTTAAGCCCCGGTGAACGGCGGCCGTAACTATAACGGTCCTAAGGTAGCGAAATACCTTGTCGGGTAAGTTCCGACGCGCATGAAAAGCGTAACGACTTGAGCGCTGTCTCGAAGAGGGATTCGGTGAAATAGCAGTACCCGTAAAGATGCGGGTTACTCGCAGCAGGACGGAAAGACCCCGTAGAGCTTTACTGTAACCTGATACTGAATCTCGGTATACCATGTATAGGATAGGTGGGAGGCTGAGAACCCGGGACGCCAGTCTCGGGGGAGCCGCCCTTGGAATACCACCCTTGGTATGCTGAGGTTCTAACCCTTAGCCCTGAATCGGGCAAGGGGACACTGTCAGGCGGGCAGTTTGACTGGGGCGGTCGCCTCCTAAAAGGTAACGGAGGCGCCCAAAGGTTCCCTCAGGCTGTTTGGAAATCAGCCGTTGAGTGCAAAGGCATAAGGGAGCCTGACTGCATAGACCGACAGGTCGAACAGACACGAAAGTGGGGCTTAGTGATCCGGTGGTTGTGTGTGGAAACGCCATCGCTCAACGAATAAAAGCTACCTCGGGGATAACAGGCTTATCTCTCCCAAGAGTTCACATCGACGGGGAGGTTTGGCACCTCGATGTCGGCTCGTCGCATCCTGGGGCTGGATAAGGTCCCAAGGGTTTGGCTGTTCGCCAATTAAAGCGGCACGCGAGCTGGGTTCAGAACGTCGTGAGACAGTTCGGTCCTAATCCGCTGCGAGCGCAGGAGATTTGAGGGGGTTTCTCCGTAGTACGAGAGGACCCGGAGAAGGGAACCGCTGGTGTACCAGTTGTCCCACCAGGGGCACGCGCTGGGTAGCTAAGTTCCTACCAGATAAACGCTGAAAGCATCTCAAGCGTGAAGCTGACCCCAAGATAAGATCTCCCATCCTTCGTTTCGGCGAAGGAGTAAGACCCCTTGTAGACTACGAGGTTGATAGGCGCGGGGTGTAAGCGCAGTAATGCGTTTAGCTGACGCGTACTAATCGGTCGAGGACTTACTACACCTCATGCAGTTTTGAAGGTACAATCCAATAGAGTGTAAATAACGCTCTGGTGGCTATGCCGAAGGGGAAACACCCGTTCCCATTCCGAACACGGAAGTTAAGCCCTTCAGGGCCGATGGTACTGCACTGGAAACGGTGTGGGAGAGTAGGTCGCCGCCAGGGCTTTTTTATTTGTGTGAAAAATCTTGTATTGAGCTTATCTAAAATCTCTTTTCCATATAACTATGTTATTCCCTTTTTCTCCGATATCTGAGAGAGGAATATTGGATTGTTCATAAATTTTCCTTTGCTTTTCGGATATCTCGTAAGGAATTCGTTGTTATTAATTGTTTTAATGACTTTTAACTTTTTAGTTCATTATCTTTTGTCACTCTGAATCTGTTTCAGAATCGTTTCAGGACCTCAAGGCAGTCATTCTCGAGGGACGAACGAAGTGAGTGACGAAGAATCTCGTATTTGTTGTGTGTTCCCTCGATTTAGAGACCCTGAATTACGACATTTCAGGGTGACGGGGGCGGGGGACGCTTCAGGGTGACAAAACGGAGTCATTCTGATGGAGCGTAGCGACAGAAGAATCTCGTATTTGTTGTGTGTTCCCTCGATTTAATTTCATCGAAACGGTTTCTTATCCTATTTATCGTAGTTATAAATTACAACCATTTTTAAGAAAAAGATTAAAAGCAGAGCAGATATTAATATTGGATCTTTCAGATTATGTAGGCATAAGGGGTGGGGATTTTAGGATACACGATATTTCGCAAGGCAATCGGAGGCTTTGACTTTTTGAAAATTGGCAATATAATATAACAAATGGAGTTAAAGGAGGGGAAATGGCAGAACTAACGGATTTTTTAAGAAATTTACAAATTTCCGAGGAAGATACGGAGAATATAAAAAAAGTCTCTGTTATAGTGAAAAATTACGGTTTTGAAATTATTGACAAAGTGGTTAATGTACTTTCTCAAGACGAAAAAGTATTGGGTATTCTTAACAAAAATAAGCTCTCTACTCAAAGAGCGAAAGAGCTATGGTATTTTTGGTTAAATATGTTGTTTTCTGCCGAAATTAATAAAGAATTTCATGATAAAATCGCAAAGATTGGGCATACACATGTCGACGCAGGCGTAGATGAAGTTATAGTTGTGGAAACTACCGCTCTCTTCACGAACGCAACAATTAGTAAAATAATTGAAATGAAAGTTCCTGACTATGAAAAAATCATCCCTTCTGTTATTAAAGTGTTTTCTTTGTCGCTTACGATTATGCTTGATTCTTACAGAAATGAACTCATAGAATCTTTCCTTGAGTTTACCGGCATGAAACGGGAGTTATTTGAAAAAGAGATTGAGATTCAGAGGAGAAAAAGAAAATCCTAAAGGTGCGGATTTAAAGATTTTTGACTTTTGAATTAACTTCCTTTTGAAGTAAAATCGCATTTGTTTCGTGCTTGATTTATTTTACGAAATTATTATAACATATTAATTTTATAAAATACTTTTTGTGTTATAATAATTTTAAAGTAAGGAGGTTAAGTTGGT
>Ga0256842_1002313_pt1 | contig 13850 bp, 9 predicted proteins | sample 4559240metaG_FD_185973 | JGI IMG/M metagenome (GOLD analysis project Ga0256842, IMG submission 185973) | Hydrothermal vent microbial communities from Guaymas Basin, Mexico - 4559-240 | ecosystem: Environmental > Aquatic > Marine > Hydrothermal vents | place: Mexico: Guaymas Basin | collected...
TTCATCAGAACATCCATCATTCTCCCAGAGATTCCCTCAACCTGATTCCGGAACCAAGAACCAGGTGGAAAAGAAGTATAAGCCACCCCCATCCCCATCAGGAACGCAGTCGGAGAGTCGGTTATACTTTTGGCTATCTCATAACTTGCCTTTAACGAATTTACCCCACTACTTTCTTGCTTCCATCCACCTGTCCAAAGAGCAGCGTCCTCGTCAATTGATTGGAGAGTATAAGTTTTATAACTTTGTAAAGTGGCATAAGTTTTACTTAAACTCTCCTCTTTTACACCTGCCAAAACGGGAGCAAATACTCCAACCATAGGAACCATTCCAGTTGAAAGCCAGCCCAAAGTTTTCTCCAGTGTATCCACTTGCATCGCAAGAACTTCACGAACATCATTGTCCGTGGCGAATGCAATGTTTTCTGAGTTTATCTTTTCTTGTTTTAGTCTATTGTACTGAGAGCAAGTCTTTTCCAACTCGTCCAGCACTGGGATACACTCAGGATGCTCCCTTTTTATTTTTAAATCACTGCCTGAAAGCACTTCAGAGCAGGTTACTTTACACGCCCCATTGCTCACGACCACCTGCGGGGAAAGGTCTCCTTCGTCGTGTTTTAACATTTCCAATCCTGTTCTGAACCACCCTTTTTCATCCGAAATCCGCACGGTTAGGTACTCCAGAAGCCCTGCGTTTGCCTTCTTTGAAAGTTTGTCAGCAAGCCTCACTCCATAATCAACAAATCCCTTAACCACAGCGACTGCCAGAGGCAATCCAAAAAACTTTCTTTTTTCCCTTGTATAATTAACAAATACAAATGGAAGAGCATTATCATCCTGTATTCCAGAGAAAACAAATTTATCCCAGTCCTGTTCTGTCCCTACCCCTTTTAACACAAAACAACTATGTAAATCGTTAAGAGCTTGATTGACATATTGCCACTCATCGTAACAGTAAGAAATTCCATTTATCACATCACTCACTCTCTTTTTCACAAATTTATTAGTATTGTAAAAGTTAAAATCTCCTAACAATCCTGTGTTTTTGATAATTTCCCCAACCGTATAACTATCTATCTCTCCGCTCTGTATAATATTTATAATATTATTAATAATAGAGAAGAAGTCCTGGGTTTGCTGGTCTGTGTTTTGTGAGATATACATACCTTCGCTACTTTCTGTAAAAACATCTTTCTCTCCTTTTATTTGCAAACTCTCTTGATACTCCCTTAAACACTTTGAAAACTCCTCTTGAGCCTCTATATACCTATCCCATTCAGCCCCGCACTGCCGAAGCATCATAGCCGTGCTGTTTACATCTGGAAAGATTATTCTATTTCTATATGTTTCTAATTGAGATCTGTCTATATTAAGCACAGTAGAAGCAGGAAGTGGGAACATGAAAAAAGTTAGTGCAAGAGCAACCTGTAGAGCTTTGTTTTTAAGATCCGCAGAAGTGATTATTCCCCAGCTCTCCTGCTTGTCTCCTCTAAGAACCTGAAATAAATTTGATACTCCAAACCTCGCAAGAGAGAAACCAAAAATCATAACAAGAAGTATAAGAGCTATTTTATCACTTATCTCCTGTAATGCTCCGATATAAATGTTTTGAACCGCTTTAAAAGCTGTGTTTAGCCTATTGTCCCCTTTTACTTCAACTGGCATGAATAGTGCCGCCTTGACAAAATTGTCAACTACATTCCCCTGTCCGAAAATCCCTTTAACAACCAATGGTAACGGGTTCGTCCTTTCCATTTGATAATCACACACACTGTCCCAAACTACCACTCCCATTTCACTTAACCCTTGAAAGTGGCAAGTACATAACGATTGATTTCTAACACCCTGTCCCGCCACGGGACGCACCTCTGCACTCTGAACCACCACCTTGCTGAACGGAGCCCAGGGGGCGGGACGAATATGCTTTGCGATGTAATTGCATAAATCCGAACATGATGTAATTCCTGTCTTCTCTATGCTATATGGGCAAACCTGCAAATCATCACCATATACATTTTTGTTTAAACTAATCATCACAGAGAGCACAAGGAAAAGAAAAAGTAGTGCTCTCTGCATTTTTACCACCCCCCGCCGTTTAATAACTGGTAGAGATACGCGGCAATACCAAGCAAAATGAACATCGTTTTCCAATTAAGCTCAATTCCCTTCCTTTCCTTCATCTCTAACCCCCCCTTTCCTTTTTTCTTTTTATTATAACACAGCACTTTGTTATGTCAATACCTCTCCACCTAAAATTTTTCAAATTTTTTACTTTTGTTTTTATTTTACTTTTCTTTTAAACCCTCATAATAAAAACTCCCCTTAAATTGTTTAGCGAAATAGTATATAATGGCACACAAGGCACATTGAGGAACAATGCGTGTTGTTCCTTTGTTTTTACCCCGAAAATAAGGAATAATGCGGGTTTCAAGGAAAGGCACAAAAGGCACACAAGGCACACTGCGTTTTTATATAAAAATAAATGAAAAATTCTTACCAAAAATTGGTGTGTGCCTTATGTGCCCTGTGTGCCATAATATACCTTTGAGGTAAATTATTCCAAAAAAATATTAAAAACCCCTATGTGCCTTATGTGCCTCGTGTGCCATAATATACCTTTGTGCTTAACAATTACCAAAGGGAAAAATTTTATTAAAAATTGGTATGTGCCTTTTGTGCCTTATGTGCCATTATTAAGTAAGGAGGTAAACAATTAAAAGATAAGGGAAAATATATTGTGCCCTGTGTGCCTTATGTGCTTTTTTTTATTTTTTTTTAAAAAAAGAAAAAAGAGAGAGGGCTTGCTTTAAAATAGGGAATGTGTTATATTTTAGGTAAGAGGTAATATATTAACTATAAGGATTTGAAATACAGTTTAAAAAGGGAGAAAGCCTTTCTATCTTGAAGTAATATATTAACTATAAGGATTTGAAATTTTATCAGGGTTCAGACTGGCAGGAGTGTATGGAAAAGTAATATATTAACTATAAGGATTTGAAATACAAAAGAAATAAAGGAGGTTCTTTCTGGGAAAAAGCAATATATTAACTATGAGGATTTGAAATAAGGGCAGAAGTCTCCCCCTTTTTTATCTTCTTATTTTCTTTTCTTATACTATTGATTTTTAATCCTGTCCTGGTAAACTACTTTAAGAGTGTTAGAGTAATGATTGTTATAGGGTGTCTCAGATGCTGCCAAGGAAGGGTAAAATCAAGGTCGTAATCCCCATTCCAGACAATATTTCGGATAAAGATTTCTATTACCACACTGTCGTCAACAAACTTTCCCAATGCTTTTCTGAGATTGCAACCCTGCTTGCCAGGTATGAAAAACGCTACAAAAATCCCGTTTTTATTAATCATCCCGAACCGACACAAAATAGTCAACCCTTCAGACATTAAACCCGACTTCACTGTTCTGCCACTGAAGCGATATTATTGCAATTACTGAACCACCACTGAACTTTCACTGAACCAATATTAAACCAACTAATTTGTTAACAACCCCTCCATCTTTCTTTAACTTTCTCAAGACTTGTGGACGCCCGAAAAAAAGAGCCACATACCCATCGCCCGTTGAAGGGCGACATTGACTAACGACACTGGCTATAGTAAAATAGAAAGAAGAAAGGAAGAAAGGAGGGGGTGGTAGAAGTGATAAATATTGTTTGTGTAAAAAACTCATTGAGTTATTTTACTTCAATGCTTGACGATGCTAAACGGGGTGGGAAGGATAAACCTCTTGAGGAAGTAGATGATACCTTTGAGTATTATTGTTCTGCAGGGGAAAAGCCAAGGGAAAAATTAGAAAGGGCAGTAGATTTTTACAACGAAGAAAGTTTTAGCTGGCTTTTTGAAAAGGTAAAAGCAAAAGATATTTTAAGTAAGATAAAAATAGCGGAGAGTGCGTTGTGTGGAAATAAACGAAAAGGGTATGATATTACATACACTCCTGGGAAATCGGTATCTATTGGGAAATACATTCTTGAAGATGGAAGGATTAGTGAAGCATATAAAGAGGCAATTAATACCCTCGTTAAGGAAGTCCAAGAAAGGATATACACACGGCGGAGAGAAGGGGAGATGCGTTATAGAGAAAGGGCAGAAGGCTTTTTGATTGCTTTTCACCACGACTTGTCCAGGGAGAAAGATCCAAACTTACACACGCACCTCTTTTTATTTAATAAATGTTTAAGAGGAGATGGAAGGGTGTCAGCAGTAACTCCTGAAGCATTATATAACGACAAGACCTTACTTGACTTAATCACTTCTTACCAACTTGGTTACTCACTACAACGAAAAGGGATTGCAATCCAGTGGGAAAAGGACACGGTGGAAATAAAAGGCATAGATAAAGTTATTAGAGATGTTTTTAGTAAGAGAAGAGATGAAATCATTAAAAAGGCAAAAGAATTAGGGGTGAACCCTGACCAAATGACAAAAAGTTTTAGGGATTTTGTAGCTGTGAGCACGAGGAAAAAGAAAGATAAGGATCATATAGAGTTAAGCGAGGAATTATACAAATGGTGGGAAGAACAAATAAAGGAAGCAGGATGGAGCATAGAGAGAATAAAGCAAGAGTATGAGAAAGCGAACAAAGAGTGGGCAAAAAGTAGAAAGATAGAAGTGAGTAAAGAAGAAGTAAAAGAGATGATTTACAAAGTGATTGAAGACATGCACGAGCAGGAGAGTGTAGTAAGCGAAACGGAAATAAAAAAAGAGGTGATAAAAAGGATAATGAAGAGAGTTAACGAGGAAGGAATAAAACTTAAAGGTTGGGAGAAATTAAAGCAAGAAATAGAAGAAGGATTACAGGAGTTACAAAGAGAAGGGAAATTAAAACAAAGAAGATTTTCAGTAAACGCTGTGGAAATGAACTTCTATTTTACTGACAGGCAAGAAAGAATTGAAAAAGACTTTCTCCATAAGGCTATTTATTTAAATAAATTATATTATATATATGCCCCTTCAAGTAGGGTGGTAGGAAACGAAATTATAGAGTTTGAAAAAGAAAAAGGCTTTCAGTTAAAGGAAGAACAAAAAGAGATGGTTAGGTTGATTTGTAGCAAAAAAGGAAGAATTGTAGTGGTTGAGGGCGATGCAGGGGCAGGAAAGACAACTGCAATGCAAGTAGTCGCAAAAATATGTAATAAGGAAGGGGTTGGTTTGATAGGGCTTGCCCCGACGGGAAAGGCGGCTGAAGAGTTATCTGATAGTGTAGGAAACGCACAAACAATTGATTCTTTCCTTCTTCACTGGGAGAAAGGGGAAGTAGATGAAGAAAGTTTAAGGGGAAGTATTTTTATTGTAGATGAAGCGGGAATGGTAGGAGTGCGTAAGGCTTTAAAACTCGTAAGGATTGCGGAAAATTTGGAAGCCAAGATTGTTTTTGTCGGCGACACAAAACAGTTCCAAAGCATTGAGTCTGGGGCAATACTGCGTGATTTAAAGACTGCAGGAGTTAATTATCATAGGCTTTGTGATATTAGAAGGCAGAAAGATAGCGAATACCTTTATATCACCAAAGCTCTTTCCGCTAAAGATTTTAAGACTGCATTTTCAAAAATTACTGAACTAAACATGATAAAAGATTTTGATACACCGCAGGATGCGATGCAATCAATTATTAACAATTTTGATAACGACACAATTATTGTTGCTTCAAAAAACACAGAAAAGGATGAAATAAACAAGAAGATTAGAGAAAAATTAGGAATGGAAGACGAAATTAGGTTTTATTCAATTCAAAAGAGGAATATCAGCAAAAAAGATAAAGTTCACGCGGAAAAGTATGAGGTAGGAGATATCATTTCAGTAAAAACGGGAAAAGGAGAAAGAGTGGAGTATGAGGTTATGGAGGTAAGGGAGGAAAGGAATACCCTCATAGTAAAGGATAGGGAAACAGGAATAAAAAAAGAAATCAATATGTTGGAGTGGGGTGAGAAAGTAAAAGAGGTTTGGAGAGAAAAAGAGCTGGGGTTAAGTATAGGAGACAGAGTAGTAACCCTCAAAAACTCAAGTAACTTAGGTGTAAAAAACGGCGAGCTTTGGGAAGTGGTAGAAATAGATAATAAACGAGGAATAGTAGTCTTACAGAACGAAAAGAAAAGGGTAGATATCAATCTTAAAACCTACAACTTTTTAGACCATGCTTACTGTATTACAACCTATAAGTCCCAAGGTATGACGGTTGATAAAGTCGCTTTTTTCTGTTGTGACCACACTTCTTACAATCAATTCTATGTTGCCGTAACGAGAGGGAAAACAAAGTGCGAAATATACACGACCGATGCAGTAAATATGCTCTACACCGCACAGAAAAGTGATGAGAAACATACCACTTTAAGCAAAGCCCAAGATGAAAAATTTAAACTAAACAGAGATGAAATCGCTAAATTGGTTATAAAAGACCTAAAGAGTTTTGAGAAGTATAAGAAATACATTGACTCCCTCTACGAGCGAGAAAGAATTAAAAAACAGCTTACCAAACCCCAAGAACAAAAGAAAAGAAAATTTGAGTTTGTTGAAGAGAAAATCCAAAGGATTAAGAAACAAAAAGGGGAAAAAGAAAGGTTAGAGAGACTTACAGAAAAATTATTACAAGGGAAAAAAGAATTAGAAGAAAAACAAAGAAGGAGAAGAAGGAGAGGACTTGGACTTTCTTTATAACCTTTTTAATACCTTTTAACGGTTGCCCTTCAACGGGCGATGGGTATGTGGCAAGGAGTTTGGGCGATGGGATGGTGATTGGAAGAGTTTGAGTGGTTTATTGGTGATTGATTAGTTGAACTTTACTTGGACTTGAGTGTCGGCTTTTACTTTTTGTAATCCTTTTGGCTTCTCATTGCTTCAGTATTGAGACAGTCCTGCTTAAATACTATTTCAGTCCTTGACAGTCCACAAAATTATGGTAAAATAGTAAGTAAAAGTAGCAGAAAAGGAGGTGGTAGTAATGAAGCTCAAGATTGAGGAAGTAATGAAGCAAATTGAAAGGCGAGGCAAGTCAAAAGTGGAGCAATTTTTAGACGAAAACCGCGAGGTATTGAAGGAGTTAGTTAAGAGGGGCTTTTCGGACAGCGAGATTGCCTATGCTGTCAACAGTTACCTACAGAAAATGAGACGGGCTGGGGAGAAACTTGATGTCGTCGTGGTAAAAAGGAAGGTGTTATTCAAATACTTGCAAGGTGTCAGGGAAGAGTTGGGATTAGGAAAGAAAGAAAGAGTAACAAAAGAGAAAGCAGATAAAAAGGAAAGAAAAACAGAGGAAAAGAAGTTTGATGCAGAATCAATTCTGCTTAATAGAGAAACTGAAGACTTTTGAGTATAAGTAAATAAAAAATAAAAAGGAGGTGGTAGCGATGAGGATAATGGTGATCAATACGAAGGGTGGTTGCGGAAAGAGTACTACAGCCCAACAGGTTTTCTGCCCTTATCTCTTTGGGAAAGGAGGGGGAAAGAAAAAGGTAAGATTAGTAGAGGTTGATGAGCAAAACTGGGACGGGGCTGTGTTTCAAAAATCTGATGTGATAGACTGGCAGGGATACAAACTCATTGAAATGGATAAGCTTATTAGTGAAATTGCGGAAAATCAAGATTTGGTAGTGGATACAGGAGGAAACATCACAGGGGAAAGGTGTCTCCAGGAATTTTATGAGAGGGGTTATATCAATGCAATTGATTTGTTTGTAATTCCGCTAAGTTCAGGAGAGCAGGATGCAGTTAATGCAGTTTCAACCTATCTGAAAATTATAGAAAAGAAAAGAGATGCAAGAATTGTCTTTGCCTTGAGCCAGGTTTTTGATGTGGATGAAAAAGCAGTAAGGATGCAATTCTGGGCTTGGGAGAAAGCTAAAGAAAACCTAAAAAAAACAAAAGAAATTTGGGTTCCTGCGAGTTTCGTTGTGGGACAGTCAAGGCGATTCGGAAAAACAGTGTTTGAAATAGCACAAAGGGACGAAAGTAAAATCCAACGAGAATTAATGGAGGCTGTTGAGAAAGGAGACTCAAAGAAGGCTTATGAGCTATCCAATAAATTGTTTTTGATAAACAAGTCAAGACAGTGGTGGAGTTATATAAAAAACCAAGTAGAGCAGGCTCTCAACGGTTAATGGAGGTGAGAGGCTGTGGATAAGATTAAAATTGCAGGTATGAGGATTGCAGATATTCAGGACGCACAGGAAATGATTAAAGCTTTATACATCTTGCAGGCGGAGCATAAGAAGACAGCAAAAGAGCTGAAGAGTATTATTAGTACAATACAGGAATTAGTTGCAGAAGCAAGGGCTCTAAAAGAGCAGAACAATATAGTAAAAAAAATAGGAGCAAAAATTATCACTTCATTAGATCGTTTAGACGGGATGTACGATAGGGCGGAAAAAGAGCTGGAGAACAGGATTAGAAGAATGCAAAAGATTGCGGAAGGAGCTAAGGTAAGAGCAGAAAAAGCAGAAGAAAAAGTGGAAGAATATCAAGAAAAAATCCAGGAGGAAATCACGAAAAAAATCATCGCTACAGCAGTTGCTACAGCCCTTGCTACCTCGCTTGGGTGGGGGCTTATCCTGATTTACATTTTTAAGCACTTGGGGTAAGCCCCCACCTTTAATTTTCAAAAGAAAAAGCTTCAACTGCTTCGCGGTCAAACACTTCTAATATACTTTCTTCCTGTTTTCTTTTTTCATCTTTTTCTTCCATCGCGTTCAAATATCTATGCTCTTCTTCAATTTTTTCCCACATAACTTCCGCTTCGGCGGCTTTTGATTGTGCTATCATTTCTTTTAAAGTAATATTTCTTTCTCGCACCTGGGTTACTGCTTTTTCTATTTCTTCATTTTCTTCATCATCGGGAAAAAGGTTGATAAAATCTGCATAGGGAATTACAACTCCTCTTTTGTTTGTGTTTACCTTTCCCTTCCTGTTCAGATGTCTTGTCTCCACCTTATACCCCAGGGCGTCGCCGATTACAGAGAGGGATGGAAATCCCTTAATCTCAGACAGGATTTCCTTTGTTATTAGGACATCTCCTTTACTCATGATAAGCCACCTGATCCGCCATTCCTTTAAGACTAACGCAATCCTCTCTTCTCTTGTCTTTATGTTTCTTTCAAATCTCGTGCTCTCTAAAATTTTCTGCCAGATGAAGGTGATTAAGTCGGATTTTCTTTCATCTCTAAAACTGTCAAGGTCTATTTCTTTTTCGCATTTTGCAAGTATCCAGTCGGGATGTTCAAGCCCTACTGAAGCATAGATTTCTCTTAAAAATTCTTCTCCAATTCTATTGAAGTCGTTTTGATGCTTCTTAATCAGTTCTAACATTTTTTGTAATAATTCTTCCTCACTTACCACATAAAAACCAAGTTTATATATCTTTTTCTGGAGTCTTATCAAGTCTTTTTTAAACTCGTCAACTGAGTATTTCCTTCCCTCTATGTCTTTTTCTGTGAAAACAATTAAATAACATCTACGCAGAAACGCGGCATCATCAGGCACATAGTGATTAGATGTGAAACAAATAGATGAAAGGGAATGAAAATCCCTCAATCCCTGTGCTGTCCTCACATCCATGAATTTTCTTCCCACGATCATTGATGTAACTGCCTGCTTTAACATTTCCCTAATCTCAATATTGTTTATTAATTCCGCAGGCTCTCCGACGATGTGAGGAAAAGTTACACGCGACAGGTTCTCCCTCAAACGGGCTGGGGTTCGGAAAGAGTCTGCCGAATCCTCGTTGTTCACCAAAACCCACTCTCCCCAGACACTTTGACAAAATTTTGCCATCACCGTTTTTCCTGTAGATGAATCTCCATATAGGTAGAGGTATGGAATTCCCTCGCTATTATTAAATTCTTTTATAACCCTGTTAAAGGCACTAACCAAAAACCATTTAAAGGTAGTAGCGAATTTATCCTTTGTATGCGAATAGTGCTTCTCCACAAAAAGGTTAAGTTCTCTTAAAAGTTCCCTTACTTCCTCTTTTTTTACCTTGCACTGCGAAACATTTATCCTTCCTACTGTAATCTTATCCCGTTCTTTATCATAAAAGAAACCTCTCCTCGCGAGCTCTTTCTTCACCTGCACCAAATTTAATTTCTGCATCGCTTGCACGATGTGAGAAAGATATTCTGCTCCGTTTTTCTTAACAAGAAGTGCATCTTTATAGAGAAAATCAGCTATGTCCGTAATCTTACACCCTTCAAATCTTTTCTTCTCCTTATTTTCCACCAGGACTTCCACATCATACTCTTCCGTGTCGGTATAATTTACAACCTTTCCAAACGCAAAATAACCCAGTTTTTCTTTAATGTTAAAAGTTAAGTAAAGATATTGCTTTTTTTCTTCCCTTCCCTCTTCATCTCCCCATTTTTCATTTACTTTTAGCACTTCATAACAAACTTCTTTGTCTAATTCGTAGGTTGCCCTGTTCTCCCAGAATTTTACTTCCTGAACGACTGTGTATATTCTTTTTCTCTTTAAATCCATTACAACCCTGATAGCCTTGCCGCCAGATAAATGTCGGATTGGTTCAGAGTAAATTGTTCTTCTGGTTTTTATCGCTTCACTCTGGAACCGTTCAAGGGTCAATTTTCCTTTCCCTGCTACTACTACTCTTTCCCCTTCTTCACCTTCTACATTTTCTCCAACTTTTACCTTCTTTTCATCCTCACTCTCCACTTTTTCTTCTTTTACTTCTTCTTTAATCGCCTCTATTTTTTCCTCTTTGCTTATATTCTCATAAGGGGTATTTATTCCAAATCTCTCAGAAATCTCTTTTAATGCCGTATAAAAGTCTTTATTATAATATTTCATATAAAACTTGATGATGTCGTATTTCTCCCCATCATGCCAGTCCGTAGCAATTTCAAAATCGCTAAATACCTTTACAGAGAAACTTGGATTCTTTTCCTCGTGAAATGGGCAACAATAGGAATAATAGTAGCTTGAGCGGATCTTTGGAGTGCCGAGTAGGTCTTCAAATTTAACCGTTTTCTTTACTTCTTCAACCCAGGCTTCAAAATCTATCTTTTTCTTGCCCCTCCCTTTCTTTTTCTCGTTATTTTTTATTGCTTTTACTAACTTCTCTATTTCTCTTTTTCTTTTTTCTTGCTCCTGTCTTAAAAATTCTTCTAATTCTAATCTTTGCAAAAGCTCTTCAATTTCCTTAATCCCTTCGTCACTACTCCACTTATCTTTGTTTATATGCACTACCTCGCATCTGTGTTTGTCGTTATATTTACTTCCAGGAAGGGTGATTAAGCCCACCTTCTTCAGCTCAAACCCATAATTATCCAATAAACTCTTATTGTTGACCGAGCAAACCCTCAATCTTTCTTGAGCCTTAACGCCCAGGTAAATATGATATCCCCCACTTAAGGTTTTAACTATTAAACAGCACTTACCTTTGACTTCTTCTATCCACTGGTTAATGTTCTTTCCTACCCACTCTTCAAATTTGTTTACATCGTCTATGTCAATAATGCACCCTTGAAAATCTGTAACAAAAACCGCTACTCCGTAACCCCACCTTCTCTCCTCAAACTCTCTTTCCACCCTTTCTATTCTCGCGTAAAGCTGGTTTTTCGTAAGACCCTCCAGTTTTTCTCCTTTACTTACTAAAGGGGTTTTCTTAACTTTCCCTTTTTCTTCGTCCAGTGAAAGTAATTGAGGTATAAACCTTATTCCATTCCCTATCCCTAAATATTTATAAGTCCTTATAAACGAACTCTCGTTTTTCTTCAGGAGAAAGGATTTATAACCAGTGTAAACCAGACTAATAAGATCCTTAAAAACTTCTTGACCTTTTTTGAATTCTGTGCTATCATTATTCATAGCTGAACCTCCTTCCATTTTTTTTGTTTTAGCGTTCAGTTCCCATCTCAGCCACCGAAAGCATAAGGGGCTCAGGGGGAGCCCCTTGGTTGTTTTAAACTCTTTTATTTTCTTCTCTTATTTGTTTCTCCAGATTTATAAGCCACTCAGGGGCATTATATCCTTCAACCGATATTCCGCGTCTAAATAGCTCCTCAAATAACTTTTTCTCGTCGTTTACCTCATAAAAAACTCGTGTCCCCATCCGTTTTTCTTTAATTATCCCCTTATCCATTAATTCTTTTCTCATCCGTTTTACATGCCTGATAATCATATCATAGCTCACATTGTTTTTAAATGCAACTTCCCGTAGTGTCTTTAAATTTTTAAAACGCTTTTTCTCCATTTTCTCTTCACCCCTCTTTAGTAATTTTTTATTGATTTGAGAAGATCATAAACCCAGATGTAAGCTAACACCAAAAAATTTTTTCTAATCATTTGTTTTAACTTTGGTAAAATATCTGTTAAATTCTTATCCAAAACATCCAGAGTAGGGAGAGCAATAATAACATTGCTATCGCAATAACCTTTCCCCACACTTAAAAATTTTAGTTCTACCGTCGCTTCCTTTGAAGCAAGATTAATTCCAATTAACTGAAGCACTACTAACCCTGCCTTATTTTTACTCATTTCCTCAACTAATTTTTCCATAATACAATCTTCACCTTTCCATTGCTTCCCTTCGTGATTGAGAATACACTCCATTTGCTTAACCATATCCCATGCTTTCTGCCCTATCTCCAACTCTTTTGCCAAATCTACTTTACCCATCTCAGCCACCTCCTTTATTTTTATTTGTTTTATTTCAAATATTTTCTGTGAAATTCAATTGCCCCTTTTAACATCTTTACGCTAACATCATCTATGAAGTGAGTAAACTTTACAAATAAAACCCATAAAAATTTCAATAAATTTCCTGCAAAAATCCAACTCATAACTACAAGCCAAAGAAAAAGAAGAACCATTATTACCCAAAGCCCAAGCCATTCCCCAGGTGTCTTATTGCTTTCCTCAAACGCCCTTTCTATGTCTCTTATCACTTCTTCATCTTCTTCTCTCTCCATCACTTTTTTTGCTAACTTGAACCACCCTCGTTCTATTTTCCTTAAAACTTTTCCTATCATCCTGCCCCTCCTTCCATTTTACATATAATTATAACACACCATCTTGTTATGTCAACACCTCAATGCAACTTTTAAAAAACGGGCGGGCAGGGGAAACAATCATTACCCAAACAATTATTAAAATTAAACCCTGAAGAGCCGATGAGCAGGAGATTGGAAAATCTGGATTTCTTTCCCCTCGCGGTGGGTAATTACTGCCGAGACTGACTCTATCACTTTTTCAGGAAAGGAGTAAGCAACCATAAACCCGACATAAACTGAAAGAAACTTCACGATTATCACAAAGAAAGCCGTTAAAATCCCGAGCGTAAAAGCCTTGACCACTCCTTTCGTGCCGATTGCGGAAAAAATTAATGTTAGCGGGAGCTTCATGATAAAGAATTCTACTGCTTCAATCGCAAAGAAGGCAAAAACCGTTGAAGCGACGATCAAACAAGGTATAAACATCAACCGCACAGCCTGCTTGAAAAAGTTCAGAGCCTCGTCTGCACGGGTCGTGGCTGTAACCGCACCCCAAAACGGCAATGTAAGAATTGTTTTAATGATTTCAAAAAGAAAAGCAATAAAGCGTAGTAAATTAGCGACTATTATGCCAAGATAAGGTATAATTTTCAGCACAAGCAAAGCAAGCACAGAAGTTGCAATCATTCCTACTGCCTTTCCTCCTGTTTTTATGATAAACGCAGGGACAGAAATAGGCGTAGCAAACAAGAAAGAAAGTACAACCGAAACGCTTTTCATCAGAACATCCATCATTCTCCCAGAGATTCCCTCAACCTGATTCCGGAACCAAGAACCAGGTGGAAAAGAAGTATAAGCCACCCCCATCCCCATCAGGAACGCAGTCGGAGAGTCGGTTATAC
>Ga0256842_1002315_pt1 | contig 13849 bp, 11 predicted proteins | sample 4559240metaG_FD_185973 | JGI IMG/M metagenome (GOLD analysis project Ga0256842, IMG submission 185973) | Hydrothermal vent microbial communities from Guaymas Basin, Mexico - 4559-240 | ecosystem: Environmental > Aquatic > Marine > Hydrothermal vents | place: Mexico: Guaymas Basin | collected...
AAAGGTATTGGGGGAATCCGTCTCACCGAAGGTGTACATATTCTTCCATTCCACGATGAGCGAGCCGCCGGGAGTGGAGTAGTATATGATTTTCCCTGTGGGCAGAAGGGAATCTCCGGGGAAAGGAGTCAGGTCGGCAAAAAGCGGAGCGACGAAGTAGTTGGGTTCATCGGAGGAACCGAAAACGGTGGAGTATGCGGCGGAGGTGGCTGTCGTGTCAAAAGTAATCCAGCCGTTGGAGCAGATTTTGACTGCGTCATATCCGCACCAGAGAGGGATTGAGATAACCCCGGAGAGCCAGTCATCGCCCACGCTGTCAAGCACGGTTCCGGCACCGCCCTCATCTGGGTCAATCTCAATCCAGTTGAAGGAAAACTCCACGGGCGCCTCATCAGAAGCGAGGATATCCCAATACTGGACATATTCCGGGGAGCCGCCGGAATGGGGCAGGTCTCCGACCACCGCAGAAAGAACCGAATCGGGGGCATCGGGCGGGAACACTCCACGATTGCCGGCTCTGTCAACAGCGGCAAAATAATAGTAAATCTCGTCGCCGTCGGAAAAACCGGGGGCAGAAAAGACATAATATCCCCCGCCGGAATATTCCGGAACATACGAAACTCCTTCATAGGAGACACCGTCGTGGCTGTAGTAGAGACTGCAGGCAGCCACACCGGAGTAATCCGTTGCCTCTGCGCCCAGAAGCACGCCGCCAAGCCGTCCGCAAATCCACTGAACAGTGTCAGCGGTGGCAGATATCTCCGGTGGAATGGTGTCCACAAATTCGCCGGGATAGACAAAGTATATTGCCATATTCTCAAAGACAGGATTGTATGGCGGGTCGCCGTTGTATTCATACTCAAGCCCTGTGCTGGCATCAGGCGCTGATATACCCACAGTGGCGCTGGAACCGGCGAGTCTGTCCGCAGAAATATCGGAGAAATTGGCGTATTCAAACTTTATATCACCGTTATCGTAAAGGTCAATTTCGGCTGTGAGATAGTATTCCGTCGCTCTTACAACCACATTATAATATATAATCCTGAATCTGACCGTTCCATCAATAGTGTCGGTTCCAACAAACAATTGAGAGAGAGTATCAATATATAAGTCGTCCCAGAAGACGGCGACTGCGCCATCAAAAGAAGTTGTTGGCAAAGATGTGTTGGACCAGGCTGGCCGGTCAACATAATTAAAGGAAATAATGCCGTTGGTGGTTATCCAGACGGAGTCAAAGGTCTCGCCGTAGAATGGGAATCCAAAGGGCAGAGCAAGCGCAGTGTCCTGGTCATCGCCGAACAAATCCACAGGGGTGAGTCCGATGGTATCAATGGGGACGAATTCGGGCGCCTCGGGCCCGGGATAGAGATTATCATACCACACATATCCATAGTCATCGGGACCGCCGAAGCCGGGGTGTTCCATCACCTCAAAGCGAGAGGAAAGAGTATTGTTTTCGGGGAGGGAATCGTCGGGAACCGAGACTGCAAATGTGACAGTATAACTGTCGGGGACGGCATCGCTCCAGGCGGGGAACTCCACCGTATCAATTGCTCCGGAGTCCAGCGCCACAACCACGGTCTCGGCATAGACCACGCCGGCGGCATCCCCCTCTATAACGCAACCTACCGATACAGCGGATTCAGCCCCGGCACCACGATTCCTAATCACAGCAGACGGGACTATATCAAACGAATTTAGATAACTACCGACAGGGGATACAATTCGCATAACCATCACATCGTGTTCTGGGGGCGGAACGACATAGAACTCTATTCTCATTGAATCTCTAACAGCAGTTTCGTTGTAAGAATACTCCAGCCCATCGGAACCATCGGCATTTTCTATACCGACGGTGGCGGAACCTCCCCAAGAATAAGATGAATCAACGCCCTCGCTATCGGCAAGCACCACATCAAGATATTGGAATGCAATCTGGCCGTCGCCCTCGGGATTTTCATACAAGATGACCTCATAGGTCCAAGGGTCGCCGTAAAATCCCAGGCGATACCAGTTATACCATATAAAAGCGACCCAGCGATTTGGAGCGGTGCCGCCGGAGACCATATAACAAGACGGAAGATATGGGACATCCGTCCAGGATGTGTCGGGGTATTTCTGGTCATCCCACAAAGGAGCCACAAAGTTATTCGGAGTATATAAAGAGGGTATAGAAGAGTTTGTGAATTCATCGGCATCTTCACCATCAAACGCAATTATTCCATTGGTAGATACCCACACAGAGTCGTATTCATCTCCATAAAACCGGAAAGTGAAGGGTAGATGCATAACAATGGTTCTGTCATCATCCCCCGAAGAGAACGGGACAATGGTTCCGCCGGTGGTGTCTATCCACTCAAAGGTTACGCCGGGTTCGTCGGAGTCCCTGAACACATATCCATAGATATCGGGACCACCGGTGCGAGCCAATACCAAAGAGACAAATAAAATAACAAAAACTGCCACTTCCCTTTTCATAATTTTCCCTCCCTTTTCAAAGGATAACCACTATTTCAATCCTAAAAATTTATCAAGGTCATCGGGGTTGGTGAAACTAATTCCGCCATAATAACATCCCTTGCGGTTGCAGAATTTTAATTCGCCGCCGGTGGAAAGTTCAATTTTTATTAAGTCCGCTTTGCAGTAGCATTTGTCCAAAATAGGCAAGGGTTTTTCGCAGTGAGGGCAGAAAAATCTGACCACATCGCCGGGAAGGATATTAAGTTCCTCCGGTTCAATTGTCTCGTGGTCGCCGTAAATGGCGGAAATCCAGATATATCCGCGCTTGCCCTTGTTTTCTACCAAAAACTTCAGCGCGGGTTTACCCTTTATAAGCACCTCCTCATCGTTGAGAATCTTATGACAATGTGGACATCTCGCCTCAATATAATACTGGTGCATCGCTTACCCCCTAAATTAGAATTTATACATTCCTCCGAGCGAAAGAATCCCGCCTTTGCTTGAACCAACTAAGTTATACTTATAATTCAAATCAATCAAAAAGTTGCCAATCCTGAGAATTACACCCGCCCCCACACCAGCGCCGGCAACATTGACAGACTTAAAATACGATTCCTTCTCAGATAGATATATATACCCCAAATCAAACCCTCCCATCGCATACAGCAACAACGGATTGGCATAATAGAAATTGTAAAGAACATCCACATTTACCCGGACAGTGTTGACCCCGCCAATTATATTTGATATGGGCTTCTTCACTATTAGTGTGTCCGTATATACTGTATCATCGTCAATTATAGTAGTATCTGTATAAAATGTGTCCACCGGGATTGAATCCTGCACATATTGATATTTTGCGCTGTTCTGCCCTATCAGAACCCCTCCCTTGATTATAAAGGCGTTAATAAAATACCCCGCATTAATATAGTATTCCGAAATGCTGGTTCTAATCTGCTTGAGTTTGATGGTGTCGGTCAGCGACTGTTTGCCCTCCCTGAGGGTGAATATATAATCCTCCGACGGGCTGAAGGTATTGAGCGCAAAACCAACAATCCGCCTGCGAGTGGAACGGAACTCTTTCATCTCCCTTATTCGTGCAAGGCGCCTGTCCGCTAAAAGTTGCTCCTGCTGTTTGCGGGATTGGGCAATCTTCTCACGGCTCTCTATCTCCGAAAGCAGAAGATTCATATCCCTTATCCCGGCTTTAGCGGCATCGGCGAACTCACCATCGGGATTTTTGGAAAGATAGTTGTTGTAATGCTCTATCGCCTTTTCGGCGAGTTCGCGCTTCATCAGCCGGTGTGCCTTCTCGCCATACAACTGCGCAAGATTGTAGTAATACTCCGGCGCAAGTTTCACAAGTTCTGTCCACGCATCAAGATACTCGTAGTGATTTTCCAGCGCCTTCTCAAAATGCTCCTTTGCCTTCTGATTATCCCCTGCGGCAAGATAGATTTTCCCGGCAACATAGTGCAAAAATGCGTTCTGCGGGTGCAGGGCAATCGCCTTCTCTATATAGTTTTCCGCCGTGGAGTAGTCCCCCTCCTCATAGGCAGTCCACGCATAGTTATACAAAAACTCCGGGTCGGTAAGATGGCTCTCCAATTGGGAGACCATCTGCGTCAGGTCGCGGTTGGGATACAATTTATACTTTTCCGGCTCCGAGAAATACTGCGCTAGTTCATCGCCGCCCGCCATCCCAGCCACAATAATCATCCACGCCAAAAAAACTTTCTTCATAGCACCACTCCTTGGGTTATGACATCCCGGTGACCTCTGTCAACTCATCCTCGCGGAAAGTGCGCAGAGGGACTTCCTCCTCCCAGTCGCGCCCGGCGACATAGTCAAACACCTTCTGGACATTTTCGGACACCCACTTGAACACCTGCCCGACGATTATGCCCTCCGGGCAGGCTTCCTCGCACGCACCGCAGGCGACACAACTGGTTGCCATATGGGACATCCTTCCCAGATGGAAAAGTCCGACATCCGTCGGGGCGCGCAGACCACCGCGGCGCTCGGCAAGGTCAAGGAAAATGTCGCCCTCAAAGTCCATCGCCTCCGACTCAAAGAAACACTCCCGGCAGAAACATATCGGGCAGTTGGTCATACAGTTGTGGCAGTTGACACACCGGGCAAAGGTTTTGACAAGGTTGTCAATCCCTTTGACCTCCTTCTCAAGGCGCTCGTAAAGTTCTGCCTTGTTCTGGTTGCGCTTCTGCTGAATCTGGTTGAACTTGTCGTCAGCGACCTTTTCGGAAAATTCTACGCCCAATTCGGATAAAAACTGTTTCCCGGTTTCAGTGTATGCCACAAAAGGTGCGCCGTCCTCAAATGCAAGAAAGCCGATATCGGCGGTGTTTGTCCGGACGAAATCGCAGGTGGCGCACAGCGGGCGGATATCCTCGCGGTTGAGGTCGGCGTAAAACTCATCGCCGCCGGGAATTGGTTTGTCCTCAAACTCCTTCCGGGGAACTGTCCCGAGGCAGTCAAAGGTCATCCACACTATATTTTCGTTCTGAATCTGGGCTAATTTTGTGAGTTCCACGGCGGCGCGCATCTCGCAGGGGCGAAGTATAACAAGGATTTTTTTGTTCCGCGGCGGCGCAATTCGTGTCAGTTTTTTGACGAAATCGGCGCCGTTGCCGGGGAAATACGGCATCAACGGGTCGGTTTCCTCAATCTGGTCGGGTTTGGTCACAAGGGCGTGCACAGCGGCGTTTTCGGCGGTTCTGCGCAAAGTCACCACGCCGCCGACAAGTCCTTTCTCCAATGCGCTCCTGCAGACAGAATTTATCTTTTCGGTCAAAGACATCTCAATCCTCCTTTGATGACGAACTTAAAATTCCCACCTTTGAGCGAGTTTGTTCGGTCCCATCTGGCGGACCCGTTCGGTGAATTTTTTGATTGTCTCAACAAACTTTTTCGCCTCGCTGGCGGAAATCCACTCCAGATAGATTCTTTCGGGCTCCAGCCCCAGAGTGTCAAAGATGGACTTGAGGACAGCGATTCTGCGGCGGGCTTTGTAGTTTCCGGAGATGTAGTGGCAGTCTCCGGGGTGGCATCCGCCGACCATAACCGCATCGGCGCCCGAAAGCAGCGCCCGAATTATATAACTCGGGTCCACAGAACCGGAACACATAACCCTTATCGGGCGCACATTGGGGGGATATTTCATCCTTGATGTCCCAGCCATATCAGCGGCTGTGGAGGTGCACCAGTTGCAGAAAAATCCAACTATCTTCGGCTCAAATCCGTCTGCCATAATGCCTCCTTTACAAAGTCGGAACGAAAAAAGTTATAAAATTCACTATGAGTGCGCAACAATTTTATTTGCTCTCCTCAGTCACAGTTTCGGGGAACGCCGCAAAAAGTTTTTCAAAAAGGGGATAGACAAGGCGGCTTTTCCGCTCAACCATAGAGACCAAAAGTGCCGTAAGACCGATTGAAAAGAGGACCACCACATAGGCGGTGTCCCTCAAAATTTCGCCGCCGGGGACACCCATCTGCACCGGAACTGACGCCAGAACCGCCGCCGCAAGCCCCTTGGGGATAAGCACAGCCATCGCCATTGCGTCCTCACGGGTGACCCTTTTGGGCATAGCAAACCTCACCACCAGCGCCCGCCCCAAAAACAAAACCACAGTTATAAGCAACCCGCCCAAGATAACTTTCCACCGCCCAAACTGAATTGAAATCCCCAGATAGACGAAGAAAAAAATCTTTAGCAAAAACACAAGTTCCTCAAAGAAACTGCGCTCGTATTCGGTGATTTGCTCCTCGGCAAACAGCGAAAAATATGTCTGCATCCTGATTTTTTTGAGTGGGACATCCTTCATATTTGCCAGGGTTATGCCGAACGCCAGCGATGCAATAGCGCCGCTGTAGTTTAGGAACTCCGCCACGCCATAAAGAACGAACACAAACGCCAGCATACTCACCGGCGAGACAGGGAACCCCTTGATTTTCTTTATCATCAGCGCCCAGAGCATCCCCCCGAGGACACCGATTACCGACGCCAGCACCAGTGACGCCAGAATCTGTCCAAGTATCGCCCCGGTGGAGACTTTGCCGGTGGAATAGCCCGCCAGAATTCCCATCGTGACCACGATGCACAGGACATCGGTGAGGGCGGACTCCAAAAACAGCACCATATAAGCCAGATTGGAGAGTTTGAGTTGTTTGATTATGGGAATCACCACGGCAGAACTTGTGCCGCCCAAAATTGTGCCCAGCATAATCGCCACCGGTGCGGGAAGGTCAAAAATCTCCCAGCCCATAAAGCCGATGAGAACAACCGAGACGACAAAGGACGAAAGCGCAACATAGGCGGTCTCATCCAAGGATTCCTTGACCTGACGGATATTGAGGTTGATTCCGCCCTCAAAAAGAATCACGATGAGGGCGACGGTGGTTGCGACGGTGCCGATTTTGCCGAAATCTGCGGGTTGAACCAGCCCTAACACCGGACCGATGAGAATCCCCAAAAGCATCAAAAGGAAGACATCGGGGATGCGTGTTCGCTTAAACACCCCGACGAAAAAATACGCCAGAAAAATTACCAATCCCACTGAAAAAATCGCCGCCGACATTTCATCCTCACAGAACCTAAATTCCTGCTAAAATTAAGGACATACCCTCGGGAAAAACAAACACTTTTAAGTTTAAGGGGGAACTTGGCATCACCATCACGAAGACTTGCGACGGTATATCCATATATTTCCAAAAGGCTTTCTCTGGCGAATTAGCAGAAATTTCTGGCGCATAAGTTCAAGGACAGCAAAAAATGTCCCGACAAAAAACAATCCCGAGATTTTCTCCTCGTCAAAAAGTTCCAGAAAACTCAGGCGGGACTTTTGAGCGACCCTGTTTCTAACAAACTCTATTCTTTCAGCGATATCAACTTTCGGGCGTTTTTTCAACTCGGCAATTCTGTTGTGCCTTTTGAGAATTTCCCACGCAGTTTTCATAAGGTCAAACAAATCCAGCGGGACAGTGACCACAGTGGGGACAGAACGCGGCAGAATCACCCTGCCCCGCGGGGTGAACAGCGACTCCTCCCTCAGTTTGAGCCTGAGATATTCCCCGGCATTTTTGAACTGGCGGTATTCAATCAGCGCGGCGGTGAGTTCCTCGCGGGGGTCCTCAACGGCGCCATCCTCACGGACAGGACGCGGCAGAAGCATCCTCGCCTTGATATTCACCAGCACCGAGGCAATATAAAGATACTCCCCCGCTATCTCTAAATTGAGTTCCTCCATAAAATTGAGATACTCCATATACTGCTTTGTGATATATGAAATGGGTATATCATATATATCTATTTCATCCTTCTGGATAAGGTATAACAGAAGGTCCAGAGGACCCTCAAAACTCTCAAGTTTCACCCTGTATCTTATGTCCTCGGTCGCATTCATCAGTCTATAACGGGGGTTTTATATATTTCTTCTTCAATGAACAGATCCACCATATCGGGGGCGAACTGCTTGCCGCGCTCCTCCTTGAGAATTTCAAGGACTCTCTCCAGAGGCAGTGCCTTGCGATATGGTCTGTCGCTGGTCATAGCGTCAAAGGCGTCCACGATGGTGAGGATACGCACCGGCACGGGGATATTTTCGCCCTTTATGCCGTCGGGATAGCCAAGACCATCCCAGCGCTCGTGGTGCCACCTGACCATCGGCGCAATATCCGCAAAAAAACTGACCTTTGATATAATTCTTTCGCCTATCACCGGATGTTGTTGAATTATCTTGCGCTCTTCCTCTGTAAGAGGACCGGGTTTATCCAGAATTCGCTGGTCAATGGCGATTTTTCCGATATCGTGTAAAAGTGCGCCGTATTCGATGCGCTCTATCTCCATCTCCTTGTATCCGAGTTTGCGCGCCATCTCCGCCGCCAAAATTCTGACGCGGTTGGAATGCCCGCGCATATAGGGGTCCTTTTCCTCAATGGCGCTGGCTAAAATTTTGACGGTATCCATATGCACCTCGCGCAGATGAGCCAGCGCCCGCGCAAGTTCCCGGGTTCTTTCGCGAACCTTCTGCTCAAGTTCACGCTGGTATCTGAGGTTTTCCTCCTGCAGTTGGATATTTCTCAGAACCACCGCCCTGTATTCCAGCGCCCTGTGGACAGTCACTAAAAGTTCATCCCGCTTTACCGGCTTGACAAGATAATCATACGCCCCAGCCTTCATAATGTTTACCGCGGTCTCTACATCAACCACGCCGGTGAGCATTATAACTGGGATGGTCGGGAAATGGGACTTTATATACCTCAAAATTTTGTCGCCGGTGATATCGGGCATCCGGATATCGGTGATGACCAAATCCACCTCAACCTGTCCGAGCAGTTCAAGGGCGTCGCTGCCGCTGCCGAGAGCAATGACATTGTATCCCGCCTTCTCAAGTTGAAGGGAAAGAATTTTTCTAATCCGCTCCTCATCATCAATCACCATAATAGTTGGGGGTTCAGATGCCGCCGTAAGTTCAATTTTTTCCCTTCCATTGTCCATTTTAATCTCGTCTCACGGGGAATCGCACAATAAATGTTGTTCCTCCGCCGGGGTTATCCTCAAAATCAATTGAGCCCTTGTATTTGTTCACAATTCTATAGCATATATATAATCCCAATCCGGTGCCCTCGCCAACGGGTTTTGTTGTGAAAAATGGCTCAAAAATGTGAGTTTTATACTTTTCAGGTATTCCTGTTCCGGTATCAGAGATTCTAATCTCGTCAAAATCGCCGACCTGACGGGTTTTGAGCGTGAGAGTGCCGCCGTCGGGCATAGCATCAATCGCATTGGTTATAAGGTTCACAAAAACCTGCTGGAGTTCGCTGGAACTTGCGTTTATCTCCTCCAACTCGCCGTAATCCTCAACGACCTCTATGTTTTTCAACTTCCCGAGACGGGAAATCATCTTAAGAGCATTTTTGAGGGCGGTGTTCGGGTTGACGGTTGAGGCGGTCTCCAACTGGGATGAATACGAATATCCCGCCAAATCCTTGACGATTTCCGCCGCCTCACGGGCGTATTCTATTATCTCGTTGGCGTACTCGTGGATGGTCTCCACATCGGTCTCATCAACAATAGCCTCGGCAAGTCCCAAAATCCCATACAGAGGGTTGTTCAACTCGTGGGCAATTCCTGATGCAAGGATTCCTATCCCGGCAAGTTTTTCCGCACGAATCAGATAATACTGCAGATTTTTAGCCTCGGTTATATCCAGCGCCATCAAAAGATAGTTTTCCACCTCGCCGGCGTGATTTTTTACCGGCACATCAACCACATATCCCCAGAACTCCTTGCCGGTTTTTCGGCGAAGCATAACCTCGCCCTTGAAACCATCCCTGTCCCGCTCCTGCAGTATTTTCTCAAGATTTTCGGCCGGGGAGAACAAGAAAGAGGTCTCCTTGCCCAGAAGTTCCTCCTGAGAGTATCCGAACATCTCCTCGGCGGCGGGATTGAGATGAATAATCCTGTCATTCTGGTCGGAGACCACTATTGCGGCGGGAGAAAGATTGAAGACCTCCGAAAGGACATTTCTTGATTTTGACAGATAATTTTCAAACTCGCTCTCCTCAATAAATGCGACGGCATAGTCCACAAAAAGTTCCACGGGGCGCAGAGATTCCTCGGTGGGCGCCTTGCCATCAAGCGGCGTGTCAACAGAAACCAAGCCCATCACTCTCCCGCCAAAACCATACAGCGGAATATACAGCATATCCTCCGGATGCCACCGAGTAGGGTCTTCAACCTCTTCCCCCTCGGGGGTCCAACCAGTTCTTCTAAGTTTGGAGATAAATTCATCGCTGTAAGTGTGAGGAATATAATAACATCTCCCTATTTTGAACTTATCATATCTTGGATTCAGCAAAATCTGCTCAATTTCCTCAAGGGACATTCGGTTTTTCTCAATAATTCTTTTTGCCTCTTCGCTAATTCCCCAGTATGCCGCAGATTTCACTGTTCTTTTGTTCCTGTCAAACACATACAGATGGACATATTTCCATCCGCAGGCGCCTATTCCCTCGGCAATAAGGTCCATTTTCTCCTGAAATGTCCTCGCATTGCGAAAACGAGAGATAACATCTAAGATTTTAACCAGCATCTCAGCCATCACTCTCCCTGTTTCCATCGGAAATTTCTATTTTTTCAACGAACAACTCGTCTCCGGCAAGCCACTCAACATCGGCACTGCCGCACACGGGACACAGCCCCGATATCCTGTCAATCTCAAATTCCGCCCCGCAATTTCTGCACCTCCCCCTCAACAGTATAACTTGATACATCAACTCCGCACCCGCAAGCCTTTTATCCTGCTTTTTGAGAACATCAAAGGAAAATCTGAGCGCATCCTCCACAATGGCTTTGGTAACCCCCGCCTTCACCCAAACCTTTTTGACGACACACTCCCTGTCCCCGAGAGTCGTCAGAACCACATCCACAATACCCTTTGCTATCGCATACTCGTGCATAATCAATACTGCGGCACAAAGGTGGCGCCAAGCATAAATCCAAACCCGGCAGGGTAATCTTTGCCGGCGACATCAAACTTGAACCCGCCGTCCAACCGCAGACCGAACTTGGTCTCAAAAAACGCCTTCATACCAATCGCCGCCGATGCCCTATAACTTTTGCGGATTTCATCGCCTTCCCAGCGGTCGTTGAGGGATATGAAACCATCGCCGCCGAAAAGTATCCCAAAGCCCTCCACAGGCATACCGCCTAAATATAACTGCAACCTTCCCTCGTCGCCGGGGTCGTAGGTACCGGGATTACACATATACCAGTGGTCTCCCACCTTGAACACCGTGAGAGTGTCCACATCCTTGGACATCCTCAACCTGAACCCCACGGCGACATCGCAGGCAAAGCCCATCTTTTCGGGATACTGGGAGAGAACAAGCCCCATATCAATATCGGTCTGTCCGGTGCCGGTGGGAAGTTTATTCTCGCCGGGGGCATCATCTCCGGTGGCAAGTTTTGCCGCCACCCGCAAACCGAAATTCGGGTCCCTTGTCACAATAGCCTTGGTCCACAAAGTTATATCCCCCAACCCGGAACCATCGGCGGTGTATTTGAAAACTCCACTTTCGTCCTCGTATTTCTCGGACAGAACCGGGAAACACACGCCGAACTCAACCGCATCGCCGGTGCCGAAGGCAAACATCGGCACAATCCAACTCTCGCTGTATTTCTGATCATAATCCTCCCGATGTCCGTTGTTATTGAAGTATTCCGGGCCGGAAAAATTCCAGTAATAAATTCCAACTTTGGGATGAAGATGTTTTGGGACAACGCCACTTTCGGCAAAATAGAGATAATTGAACTTCTCCATCGGAACGACACCGGGATATATATACCCATAAATCGGCAGGAAACACGACAAAATTACACCGGCAAGAAGTTTTCTATACATAATTCCTCCTCCTGCTCAATTTTCAAACTCCTCATCCTGAAAAACGGGCAAAGTTTCAGGGTTGAATTCTACCGGGTCGCTTAAAACTATTGCCACAAAGGTCTTCACATCGTCAACGGTGAGAATTTCCTCGTCAATATCCGCCTGCATAATTATGGCTTCAAGTTGATGCTCCTCCACCACGCCGAGGGAGTAAAGTTTCAGAAGCAGTCTGGCGGCATCGGGGTCAAACATCGCAAGTTCCGATTCCGAAAATATCCGCACAGGCTCACCTCTGGGGCGCTTTAACTTCAGCAAAGTGAGGGCATCCTTAATCTGGCTTTTTGAATACCTGCCTCCAAGCGACCTCTCAAGGCGGTGAGGGTCAATTTTCACATCCTGCCGCATAAGTTCGGCAAGATACAAAAGAAGGTCCACAAATTTGGCATCCGCTGTGGGAACATTGCTCATAAAAAATAAACCTCGCTTTTTAGAACCTGACCTACTCAAAGATAAAAATCCGTTCCCTTCGGTCAAGGATTGAGTGCTATCTCTCCCACTTTTTCTTCCACTCGGCGAGGATATTGAGCGCCTCAAGGGGAGTCAGTTTGTTCACATCAAGTTCCCGCAGGGCAATAACTAACGGATGGTATTCCGGGTCAAACAGGGAAATCTGATAGCCGGCGTAGTGTTCCACCTTCCCCTTTCTGCCGCCAAGTCTGCGGATTTTCTGGGTGGGCATCTCGCCCGATTCCAAAAGTTCAAGGATTTCCCTCGCACGCTGGATGACCTCTTCTGGCACGCCGGCAAGTTTTGCCACCTGAATCCCATACGAGTCATCACAGCCGCCGGGCACTATCCTGTGCAAAAACACGATTTTGCCGTCCGCCTCCCGCACGCTCACCTGAAAGTTCTGCACCCTCGGAAGATATGAGGCAAGTTGGGTCAACTCGTGGTAGTGGGTGGCAAAAATGGTCTTCGCCCGATGGCGTGGAGAATCGTGCAGAAATTCCGCCACAGCCCACGCAATTGAAAGCCCGTCGTAGGTGCTTGTGCCCCTGCCGATTTCATCAAGCAGGACCAGAGAGTTCGGCGTGGCGTTGTTGAGGATATTTGCGGTCTCAAGCATCTCAACCAGAAATGTTGACTGTCCCCGGGCGATATAGTCCGTCGCGCCGACACGGGTGAAAATCCTGTCCACCGGCGAGATTTTCGCCTCCTCCGCAGGAACAAAACTGCCCATCTGCGCCATAAGAACTATCAACCCGTTCTGCCGCAGATAGGTGGATTTTCCCGCCATATTCGGTCCGGTCAGGATTATGATTTGCTTTTCGGCATCAAGATACAGGTCGTTGGGGACGAACGCCGCCCTGCCGATAATGTCCTCAATCACCGGATGCCTTCCCCCACGGATATCAATGACGCCGTCGGTGGTAATCTGAGGGCGAACATAGCGCTTTTTTATCGCAATATGGGCGAAATTTGCAAGGACATCAAGTTCTGCCAGCGCCCGGGCGACATCAAGCACTCTGCCGGCGCTTGTGGACAACTCCGCAACAAATGTGAGGTAATACTCCCGCTCAATGTATTTTATCCGCTCGTCGGCGGAGAGAAGTTTTGTCTCCAACTCCTTCAACTCCGGCGTGATGTAGCGCTCGGCGTTGACAAGGGTCTGCTTGCGGATGAATGTCGGCGGGACATTTTTCGCCTGCGCCCGGGTGACCTCAATGAAATACCCGAAAACCTTGTTGTATTTTATCCGCAGTTTTTCAATTCCGGTCTGGCGGCGAAGATTTTGCTCCATCTCCGTAAGGACTGCGGCGGAGTTCTCCTTCAGGCGGCGAAGTTCGTCCAATTCTGGGATTACGCCCGGCGCAATTATGCCGCCGTCGTTTATCTGGCTCGGCGGCTCGGGCACTATCGTCTCACGGATTTTTTTCACCACATCTTCAAGCGGGGCAAGGCGTTCCCGCAGGCGCTCAAGAAGA
>Ga0256842_1002316_pt1 | contig 13841 bp, 11 predicted proteins | sample 4559240metaG_FD_185973 | JGI IMG/M metagenome (GOLD analysis project Ga0256842, IMG submission 185973) | Hydrothermal vent microbial communities from Guaymas Basin, Mexico - 4559-240 | ecosystem: Environmental > Aquatic > Marine > Hydrothermal vents | place: Mexico: Guaymas Basin | collected...
AGTTTACCTACGACAATACCGCCCCACAGCAGCAAGGCCATCATAGTTTCTACAGTAAATATACCTCCAGGAAAACACGAATTACGGCTGACCGGGCCTAATGGGTATGTAGGGAGCATAGTTGACTCACCCGGATCAGCCATCATGGATTATATAGGCACGATAACGCCTGCAGCAACTATTAGCTCCCCCATAATGCCTACGTCAGGTTTCCTAGCAAGGTTCTACGACATAAGGGGGTTAGAGCGGATCCCCTCGGTAGACGAAATCTTAAGTCTTGGTGATGACCGGTTACTTGATGAGCGTGTTGTTCAGCAAATACGCTTCAGTGATACGGTCAGCGGCCTACCTAGGTGGGGCCTTCCTCAAACGGACAGGTTCGCCGCTATCTTCGAGGGTGTCGTAAGTGTTAAGGAGAAATCACTGTTGATGATAACCGCGGTCAGCGATGATGGTGTTTACATCACCGTTGATGGTAAGGTAGTGATTGATGGATGGCGGCTTCAAGCAGCAACTAGGTACGAAGGGAGCATTACGTTATCCCCCGGAAACCATGAGGTCGTGGTAGTTTACTTTGAGAATTACGGAGTAGCAACGCTAGAGGTGAACCTGGACCTAGCACCTGTGGCTCAGAATGCTTTCAGCGTGACCAGCATCACGGGCAAGTATTATGACACAACGAATTACAACCCCTCCAGCCCCGATTATAGGAAAATACTCGACGATGAACTACCAACGAAGTTCTTTGAGGACACCGGGCAAGTAATCGACTACACTGACCATTCAGCCTACGGAGGTAAGCCGTGGCCCTTCACAGACACGTACAGGGACGTTAACTGCTTTGCTGTGCACTGGGTAGTTGAGGTTCAAGTTAACGTGCCGGGCATGTATGAGGTGAACGCAATAAGTGATGACGGAATAATTATCTTGCTGGATAGTAGCAAGCAAGTAATATCCGATTGGACCCTACATGGCCCAAGGCAATACACGCAGGTGATCTACCTCTCCAAAGGAACTCATAGGTTCGACATAGCGTATTACGAGAATTACGGCATTGCTAGGGCCTACTTTAACTTAAGTTTCGTCGGCAACACTAACCAAGTGGTTAGCGAGGGATGGGAGGCGGTAGTATATGATTTGACCCACTATACCTGGGGCTCCCTAAACCTTAACGAACTCTATGACAACATAATTCAAGGGAAGTTCCCCGTAATCGGGAAGTACAGAGTCGATTACATAGACTTCACTGACCATGCCGAATACGGTGGTAGTCCATGGTTCTTCAGCGGCCACGGAACCGATTACTTCGCGGTGGTCTTCAAGACAACGATCAACGTTAAGGATTACGTAGTGCTGAACATAGATGTGTACACTGACGACGGTACGAAAGTGTTAGTAGACGGAAACATTGTTCTAGATGCTTGGCGCCTGCAGTCACCTCACTATTACTCCTCGGAAGTAGCCCTCACTCCAGGCGAGCACGAGATCATGGTAGTCTACTTTGAAAGAACAGGTACTGCGAGACTCAAGGTTAGTCTGTACCCGTCAGCACCCGTGTATGCTGGACGCAAGGATACATTCACACTCGTGATCAATGACCCCAGCGCTGTTCCCAACGATTTCAAAGTCACACTCATTAACGAGAATGGTATCATTGGCGAGAAGGAAATACATATTACAGGAGCATCCAAGCAAATCGTTACGATCGAGGTTAAGGGAGGCTCCTTACCGGCGAAGGGAGCAATAGTTATCTGGGGAGGGAGGAGGTAGCATCAAGTAATTTCAGTGCGTTATTCAGGAAAATGTCCTGACCATGTTTAATCGATGAGTTCGCTGAACTTCGACATAAACCTCAGGTAGGACGAGTACCTCGCGAGGGCTACAGCTACGCGCGCTCCTCTTTCCGGCGTCACGTACACAGGAAGGCCCTGCTTCTGTAGGCTCATGATCTCATCCTTACTAGCACCTAGAAGCACGGGGATCAGTGCCTTATCTCCATACCCTCTCCACTTCGCTAGCGAGCCTGAAGCTTTTAGGGTCATACCCGCTAACACGATCATTACGATGTCAACTCTTTGGTCTTTCATTACCTCCTCTATGGCTGAGTTTATTTCGGATTCACTGGCGTCACGCGGTAAGTTGAGAGGATTACTGATTAGTGAGTATTCGCTAACCCTCCTCCTGAGGATTCTCTTCACTTCTGGGCTTGTCTTAGCTAACCTTAATCCCAGCTCCTCTAAGGCGTCAGCTAATATGACCCCAGCACCTATTGACGTAGTGATTATCTGTACGTTGGATCCACGTACCAGCGGTAACAGCGCCAGTCCTTTCCACACGTCATAAAGCTCCTCCAAACTAACGGCAGGAAGTACCCCAGTCTTCCTGAAGGCTTCAAGGTATAACCTATAGTGCCCTGCAGGCATTCCGAGCCGGGAAGCCACAGCAAAAGCCCCTGACCTAGTCCTGCCTGACTTTAGAGCGACAACAGGCTTCCTGAGGGTTGTCTTCTCTAGCACCTTCATGAATCTCCTACCATCCCTCACCGCTTCAACGTATAGCGCGATGCTTTTACTTTCGTCGTCCTCAGCCAAGTACTCCAGCATGTCCACCTCATCTAGATCAGCTTTGTTTCCTAGCGTAGCTAACTTACTTATCCCTAAACCCTCCTCAACAGCCCAGGCTGCAAGCGTTGAGGCTATAGCACCGCTTCTTGACACTATGGCTAGGGGGCCTTGCTCCTTCACGAGCGGCCAGGATGCATAGAAGGATTTACTTGGGTTTCCCACACCCTGCGAACCCGGCCCTAAAACCCTAATGCCATGCTTCCTCGCTGCCTCCATAACCCGGTCCTCCAAGTCCCTCTTCGTTGTCCTTCCGGTCTCACTAAAACCTCTAGATAGTATGATTACGACGCGAATCCCTCTTGCTCCGAGCTCTTCCACTACCTTAGGAACCTCCTCCGTAGGTACCGACACGATCGCTAATTCCACGCCTTCAGGTAGCTCGGATACTGAAGAAAACGTGGGAATACCCAATTCCCGACCTACGTCTACAGAGCCAACAGCATATAGTTCTCCCTTAAAACCTATTCGCACTATGTTCCTTAGGACTTCATATCCCGGGTTCCATGAATCCTTCCTAACACCGACTACGGCTACGGATCTTGGCTCAAATATTTTCCTAATTACTTCCTTTATGCCCAATCCACTAACGCCCTCACGTTATCTTTTGGATTCCCTAGATTTTTTGTCTCAAGACTTATTACTTTTATATTCATTGAGAGAACGAATCACGCAGGCCCCTAAAGGCCGGCAGGTAGCGGGGCTTGACTCATTATCAATGCTTATCTTGAGACCATGAGGGCACTCCTTAGGGCATCCTAAATTCCTCCAGATACATTGGAGGGAATCCATAGGTATGCTTAGCTCTATTAACCGGGCGACCATGCACGCCTCATCCTTGCTTAAGCCTAGTTTAAGTAAAGCGCCCTCAACAACACCGTGGCGCCAGATTATTTCCTTAACTAGTCGAAACCCCTCGTCAGTTAGTTCGTACCCACCCTCAACACGTTTAACTAAGTCCTGGACGATCAGTTTCTTCAGCATTAAGGTTACTGTTGGCTTAGCTACACCTAAAGCACCGGCAATAACGGATGGTTTCACAGGTCTAGACGCTCCTCCCTTAACGTAAAGCGCTACTAGGTAGTCCGCCTCCCTAACACTTAGGGAATTAACTTCCACGCCTCATCACCAGTAGCGTTACTAAGGCTCCCGAAGCAACTACCCCTACACCACCTGACGGAGGTATGTTTAGGGACCACGCAAGCGCGTAACCTACCGTCATAACCGCTACACCGACAAAGTAACTGAGTTTAAACGGGTTCGGGCTTCTAGCTTTAAGTGCTAGTAAGCCCGGCACCGTAATGATTATGTGGGCAAGCAGGACACCTAAGCTCATCGCTAGCGATGCGGCCGCTACCGATGCTGTGAAGTAATAGAGGTACCTGTAAGCTCTGACTGGCAGGCCCATTGCCTCAGCTCCTTCATGGTCGAAGGCCACATACTTGAACTCACACCAGAATAAATGAATTAATGGGATAACCATCACGAGCACTGCGGTTAACCTCACGACGTCATGCCACGTCGCTAACGCTGAAACCCCGAATACGTAGCCGAAAGCTTTACTGACGCCATAGGGGGTGGTTAGGGCTACGATGTAGGTCATTATCACCGCTACCGAAACACTGACGCTGACAGAAATCGCCACAGCAGCATCCTCTGGGAAGCCACGCGCTACCGCCTCAGCCGTTAGGAGGGACGCTGTTAACGACATCGCCACAGCAGTGAGCAGGGGATTCACTGGTAGGTGCAGTGCATCATGCAGGTACACCCCTATCAACGCCCCTGCAAGCACTGAGTGCATCAGCGTTATTCCGAAGGTGACTGACTTGGAATACGTTAGCGCGGGGCTAACTGACCCCGCAAGCAACCCGCTTAACACCGCGGCAAGATAAACCGGTATTAATATTGAGTTAACTGGCAACATGGTCCTCACCTAAGATTATAGCTCCCTCGACCTCGGTCAGACCTGGGTACGCTAACTTCAAGGTTTCGGGCCTCAGCACATCCCTGAGCTTACCCACCGCATATACTCTTCTGTTAATTAATATCACTGTGGGCTCAAGAATCAAACATGGAGAAATATCGTGAGCGGTGAGGAATATGTCAACGCCTTTCTCAATATGGAGCTTCTGGAGAAGTTTAATCATCTCACACCTTGCTTTGAAGTCGAGCATCGAGCATGGCTCGTCGAGAACCAGTAATTTAGGCTTCCTGACTAGGGCACGGGCTATTAACACTCTCTGCTTCTGCCCACCCGATAGTTCGTTGAAGAGGCGCCCCTCAAGACCTTCCAAACCAACCAATTTTAACGCCTTGCTCACTTCTTCCCGAATTCTTTTGGTTAACCTTCTAGGTGGTGGTAACCTTGACAGTATGCCCATAGCGACGACCTCCTCAACCCTAATCGGGACGTCCTGCCTGACTAGGAGGAGCTGAGGTACGTACCCTATGGTCTCTCTGATAACCTCAGGTTCCTCCCATGGTCTAATACCGTAAACTATTACATCGCCCTTGATCGGCTTGAGTAACCCTATTATCACGCGCAGGAGCGTGGTCTTGCCTGCCCCGTTAGGACCCATTAAAACCGCGAAGAACGGTGATTCAAGCATGAAGGTGACATCAACTAGTACTGATTTACCGTCATACCCAGCATACACGTTATGTAAACTAACAGAACGCTCCTCAATACCTGTATCATTTAAGTGTCGCATTCATTATCACCCTCCTATACCTGGTAAGAATAGTAATCAACACGAGGATCAACACAGCTTCGCAAGCAGCTAACCACACAGCAAACTCGTGAAGTAACTCCCACTCATCGCCACTGCTACTACTTATGCGCTCATCACTCCCGCTTGAGCGGGGTTGTGTCAATGAACGTAATTCCCAAGTAAGAGCTGGTGATATTACATGAGGAGTACTGGAGTACTTAGCTATGGGAACCAGTACCGCGGGTATCCCTAACCCTTGGACAAGCGTGATGACTTTCGGGTTCTTAGCCGCGACCATGTCAGATATTAGGAAAGCATCTATTTCATGCGCCTTAACGGCGTTAATGAGTGCCGTAACATCGTTCTCAGAGGGCTCCGACTCGACGTCCGGCAGTAGCATGAACGTCACATTAAGTCCTAGTTCCTCAGTAACGTACTGAAGTGGAGGACCTGCTAATCCGACGCGTAATCCGTGAGGTACTGTCTCGCGCAAAGCACTTAACTCGCTCATTAGGTTCTGAACTAACGCGTCAGCCCTTGCCTTGAAATATGTGGCATGAGTTGGGTCAATAGCTGAGAGTACGTCACTGACGGTCCTAGCAACCACGCACAGACCCGTAAGCGAGAACAGGTATCCATGAGGATTAGGCAGGCCTGTCCTTGGATTAGGAAGTATTTTCAGTCCATGACGCACGTAGTCTTCATAGTCAACAATGACTGCCTTTATCGCTCCTTCCCTAGCTAACTCCCTTATTCTCAACTCAACAGGCAAATGTGTTGGACCGGTGATGAAGACTACGTCAGCTCTCTTCAGCATGCTGATTAACTGTGAGGGTGGTGGTTCATACGTGTGCGGATCAGTGCCGGGTGGCACTATGTTTACCACACTCACTAGGTCGCCTCCAACTCCCTTAACAATCCAGAGAAGGGAGGATGACGACACAACCACGTGTATACTGCTAATGCCTTCCGACGCACTAGCATGCATGCCCTCCACAGTCACTGAAACAATAGCAATTAGCAGTAAGGTCACTGCGAGTAGCGCCGTCATTCGAGACATGCTTACCTCCCGCATGACCACCTCCCTGAGTTTTATGGTGTAAAACCGGTTATAATTTCTTAATGCGCAGGCACGTATTGTCAAGATGGTGAAGTGTTTGAGGTACATAGGCATAGCCGCATACTCCGGGGAGCCTCCGGCGAAGCTAGTTGAGGCTGCACGTGAGTTCATCAAACTGTTAAGCAGTAGGGTTAACCCTAAGGAAGTCGCCGTAATTGTCGGTGGGTACTGGGGCCTAATGCGCGTTATAGTTGATGAGGCACTAACCTACGGATTTAACGTGCTAATAATCCCGCCCCTCGAACAGGAACGTATTAGGTTCCCTGAGGGAGCTATAGTCGTTCGTACTGGCACGTCCTTCAGGGTTAGGAGTGTGTTTCTGGTGCGGTCATCGGAGGTCCTTGTGATTATGGGCGGGGGTGCCGGCTCCATGCAGGAGGCAGTCACAGCCTATACCGAGGGCGTACCCACGGTGTTACTCACGGGGTTTGACATGCCGTCAGATAAGTTGGCCGCGTTAGCTCCTTACCTTGATGAGAGGAGATTAGCTGAAGTCAAGGTAGTCCGTAACCCCGGGGAGGCGGTGAATTACGTTGTTTCCATTCTTAGTGGAGGTAAGGTGAGCGTGAATGGGGAGCTACGTACTCGCGATTGATATTGGCGCCACTAATCTTAGGGTTGGCCTGGTGTCTACTGACGGTAAGTTAATTGACGTGTTGCGGGTCCCAACACCGAAGGGTGGGGACCCGAATGCTGTGGCGTTAAAGGCCATTAGCTTGGGAAGGGAATTAATGGTGAGAAACAACGTTGCAAGGGTAGAGGCCGTAGGTGTCGGAAGTATAGGGCCCCTCAACATAAGAGAAGGAATCGTGGTAGGCACCCCCAATAATCCCCTAAGGAATTTCAGACTTAAGGAACCCTTAAGTAATGCCTTCAACACGTCAGCCTACGTCGTGAATGACTGCGTTGCTGCGGTATGGGGTGAGTACTGGGCTGGTGCGGGAAGGGATGTTGAGAACGTTGTCTACGTGACCATAAGCTCCGGCATAGGTGCAGGTGCGGTAGTGGATGGACATCTACTGCTGGGTAAAGATGGTAATGCGCACGAGGTCGGGCACATTGTGCTTGACTTCAGAAGCGATATACGGTGTGGGTGTGGTGCTAGGGGTCACTGGGAGGGTTTAGCCTCCGGCAATAATATTCCTAGATTTGCATCTGTTCTAGCCTCTGGGTGGCGAGGTCCAAAATCAGAGGCTTATATACTAGCAACGCAAGGTAAGTTAAGTGCAGTAACTCTCTTCAAGCTATGGAGGAAGGATGACGCATTCGCTACTGCCGTCATCAAGGAGTTGGAAGTTATTAATGCTGCTGGGATAGCATCCATCATTAACGTCTACGACCCGGAAGTAGTGAGTGTGGGTGGCTCCGTAGCGTTGAGGAACCCTGACTTCATGAGCCTAGTGTTTGACCATGTCAAGGAATTCCTAATAAACAGGGAACCGAAACTGACGTTAACGCCGCTAGGGGATGACGCCGTACTTATTGGGGCAGCGTGGATCGCGATTAAACCTCCTGAGCACTTACTGAGGATTCAGTCTTGAGATAAAGTTCATAAGTTTGCCTCGAAAAGATGATGGGTGCGGCTTTGAAGGTTAAGCCTAAGCTGAAGGTTAAGCGTTGGGAGCCCAAGCTCGAGGAGGAATTACTGCTGAAGTGGAGTGAAGAGAGGATCTATGAGAAGAAGGAGATAGATTTCCTTGAGTCTGAGAAGTACGTCGTTATCGATACCCCGCCACCCTATCCTTCGGGCAGGTGGGGAGTGGCGCAGGCTGCTCACTACGCGCAAATAGACATGATAGCGCGTGCCTTCAGATTAGCTGGGTATGAGGTGCTTCAGCCATTCTACGCCGACAGGAACGGGTTACCGGCGGAGGTAACTGTCGAGAGGAGATACGGTGTGGTGGCGCATGAGATAGCGTCCACGCCTGAGGGCAGGGAAAAGTTCCTCAACATGGTTAAGCAGGTGCTCGACGAGTTCGAGGCAGACATGGTTAAAATATGGAAGCGTCTAGGATGTGCGTTCCAGTACTGGCGTGACGGTACTGACTCTCCGGAGTATAGGAAGGTGACTCAAGCAACGTTCGTTGAGATGTGGAAGAGGGGGTTGATCTACGAGTCATATAAGCCCGTGACGTGGTGCCCAAGGTGCAGAACAACCTTAGCGGAGGCTGAGATAGAATTTAAGAAAGTTAAGGGTAAGCTCTATTATATTAAATTCAAGGTTAAGGAGACCGGTGAGGATATAGTCATAGCTACGACGAGGCCTGAACTTCTTAACGCGTGTGCAGCCGTGATATATAATCCTGAGGATGAGAGGTACAAGCATCTGAAAGGTAAGCACGCCATAGTGCCTCTCTACGGACGAGAGGTACCCATACTAGAGCATGAAATAGCTAAGCCCGAATTCGGGACAGGTCTAGTTATGATGTGCTCCTACGGAGATACTATGGATGTATGGTTCTTCAGGGAGATGGGGTTCGAGGCAAGGATCCTGATAAACCCGGATGGCACGATGAACGAGAAGGCAGGTTTCCTCGAGGGTCTCAAGGTGGCCGACGCTAGGGAAGTCATAGCCAAGAAGCTTAAGGAAGAGGAAATCCTAGTGAAGACTGAGGAGCTGGAGCATGAGATCCCGGTGTGCTGGCGCTGTAAGACGCCTGTGGAGTTCATCCACATGAAGGAATACTTTCTTAAGCAAATAGAGTTTAAGGACGATGTACTGCGCGTTGCGGACAAAATGTTGTTCAGACCGCCTGAGCATAGGATAAAGTTCGACACGTGGGTAAAGGCACTAACTATGGATTGGCCAATCTCAAGAACCAGGTACTACGGCACCGAAGTCCCTCTATGGAGGTGCCGTAGGTGTGGTTACGTGATCTTGGCGGAACCCGGTAAGTATGTTCAGCCGTGGAAGGATCCGGCACCCGTGGATAAGTGTCCTAAGTGCGGTGCGCCTCGCGAGGAAATCGAGGGAGAAACCAAGACCTTCGATACGTGGTTCGATTCTTCCATAAGCGTGCTGTACGTCACCGGGTGGTTAAGGAATAAGGAAGCCGCTCTCAAAGCCCTAGAGCATGCAATGCGTCCTCAAGGCTACGAGATCATCAGAACTTGGTTATACTATTCAACACTGAGGGTCTGGCTACTCACCGGGAAACCTCCCTTTAAGTGGGTCAGGATAAGCGGCATGGGCCTGGACGAGAAGGGTCGGGCGATGCATAAGTCGTTGGGTAACATAATCTACCCAATGCCATATATAGAGAAATACGGCGCAGATGCCTTCAGGTACTGGGCTGCCGTAGCAAGTAAGCTAGGAAGTGACTACAGGTGGTCTGAAGCACTAGTTAAGACCGGGCAGTCTTTTGCGACTAAGCTACTAAACATGGGGAGGTTCGTCTCCTTCTTCGAGGAACCTAAGGATGGCTTCAGGCTAAGGGAGCTAGATAAGGCGATGATAGCCTACGCCACCCACATAGCTAGGGACGTACTCAGGCGGTACACTGACGACCTTGATGTGTTTGAACCAACACGCGCGATCTATGACCTAGCATGGAATGTATTTGCCTCCAACTACCTTGAGACCGTGAAGGCCAGAGCATATGGTGGCGAGGGATTCGAGGAAGCAGAAACCCTAGGTGCGCGGTATACTCTCCACAGGGTGTTTAAACTCATACTAAAACTACTGTCTCCAGTAATGCCGTTCGTAACTGACTACATATGGCGGAACCTATACTCGGAGGAAGGAGTACATAAGCAGACAGTCAAGGAGGATGAGCTAACATTTGATGAAGGGAATCCACAACTCATGAACCTACTAATACAGGTGAACTCAGCCATATGGAAGTATAAAAAGTCCAAGAACATGAAGCTATCAGAACCGTTGCACGCAGTACTCTACATCCCGGAGGAAGCAGCGCCGATACTGGAGGACCTAAAGACCCTTCATAAGGTAAGCAATGTTGAACTAGGGAAGCCCAAAAGCTACGATGAAGACTTGGGAAACGGCGTGTACATCAAGAAGCTAGAGTGACATCACATATGAAGGGAAAATGCGGAAGCATTGGATGCTGGGTCGGAGAACTCCCGAAAGGTTGCGAGCTATGTATGAGGGGCCTTAAATCAGTAATTTTCGTTACAGGGGTATGCCCAGATAATTGCTTTTACTGTCCAATCTCTTACCAGAAAAAAGGTAAGGATGTTACATACATTAATGAATCAAAAGTGCGAAGCGAGAAGGATCTAATCTTAGAGGCATGCGCCTGCGGCTCTAGAGGAGCTAGTATGACTGGCGGTGACCCTATAGCCCGCCTTGATAGAACCATAAGGTACATAGGCATACTTAAGAGCTTCTTCGGTAGCTCCTTCCATATTCACCTTTACACCTCGGGAACACTACTAACTGATGATGCTATGAACAAATTAGTGAAGGCAGGCTTAGACGAGATCAGGGTGCATATCATTGGTAAGCGCTCCTGGGGAGCTCTGAGGACCGCATTAAAATACCCAATTTCTGTTGGCATAGAGAACCCGGTAATTCCAGGAACGGAGGACTTACTGAAGGACATCATCGTCAGGGCTTATGAACTGGGTGTGAACTTCATTAACTTAAATGAGCTGGAATTCAGTGAAACCAATCAATACCAACTAAGGCTACGGGGCATAAAACCGGCTGAGGACGGGGCCTCAGCACTTGGCTCTAAGGAGACCGCGATAAGAATACTTAAGTGGGTTGAGGAGGAAGGCCTAGCTATTAGCGTGCATTATTGCCCAGCAAGCTTCAAAGACAAGGTGCAGTTTAAGTCACGCATGCTTAGGAGAGCCAAGATCACGCGAAGGGTGTATGAGGAAGTGACTAGTGAAGGACTCGTGTTATGGGCGGAGACACCTGTCAATAGCCCCGCAATAAGGGAACTTAAGTTAAAGAATTTAGCCTTTCATGCTGGTGACGTCGTACGTATCCATCCCGTTGTTGCTAAGTCTTTAGGAGGAAAGGTTCAGTTTGTTGAGGCTTATCCTGCGGACCCTAGAAAAGTTCTGAATACCTGGTTCAGAGATTAAAGATACGCCTTATACATAACTCACGAGAATAAAAGAAGGAAAATCCAGAGCTTAAGTAAAACCAAGCCTAAAACTGCTAAAAGACTTATGCAGAAGTATTCTCAGAGATACAGAAACAGGGTTAAAGATTTTCTACACAAGCTAACGACTAAGCTCGCTAATGAGTTCAAAGATTACGAGCATGGATTTGAAAACTTGGAAAAGCAAGGAATGTTTGGTAAATGTAAAACACACAATAGAGTTATTTCTAAACAAAATTGGAAGCAGATAATTCAATTAATGAGTTATAAAGCTAACGTAAGGTTGTTAGACCCTCGTAATTCAACTAAAACCTGCCCTTTTCGGTGCTTCATTTTCCCACCACATCTGGGGGCAGGTTTTAGAATACGGTAAGTGTAGGTTAATTATTAACAGACAGTTAAACGCTTCCATAAACTTGTACCTAAGGATGTGGGGTTTCCCTCCTTCGATGAAGGTTTGGCTCGAATTAATCGAGCCAATCCTGAGAAGGGGTGGGGTTACCCTGAAAGGGGACGAGACCGATGATTTACTCCCGATGAACTCAGGGGGAGTTGAGGTTGATGAGTCCCAAGGCGGATGTATATCTATAAAAGGCTATGTCCGCTGAACCGTTTCTCTCTAGGTGTTTATTTAGGTTATTTTGTATGGGTTCGTGGTCGTACTTGGGGAGTTCCGTCTTGCCTCCCCATCATTGGGTCATGGGTGGGGGTCGAGGGTAACGGCATGACCCTCCCATCTAGGATTAGCCCTACAGGGCTTAGAGCACTGCCCCCATCACCCCGCAGGGCACACACCAACAAACAACCCCAACACAAACTAACATAAACATCCCCTCAACAATCAAGCTATTTTCCGCCCCGTAAGGAGTAATCCGCACTTAAGCTGTTTGACTTGGGACGTAAATAGCTAAGTATTATTACTTATCCTATCAATTCAATTACCGTAGAAGTTATGCCGCGTTAATAATGCTGACCTAGGTTGCAAGAGAGGCGAACCAAATGAGGGATAACGTAAGTAGCGATGTTGAGAGTAGTGGTAGGATAACGCGTCGCCTACGCGGCCTGCACGTTCGCGTTATTGCAAGCATAGCTGCGTTAGTGCTTGCAATATGCCTGACCTATATGCCTGTGTGGTTATTTATAAGGTTAGTTCCTGAGCTGAAGCCCTTCACGCGTCATGTTGCTGAAGTGCTTATGCTTACATACATACTATCACTAGCCATAGGGTCAGTACTAACCGGTAGCTATATTGACACCGTGGGACCTAACCGAAAGTTCTATTTAATCGGGGGTTTCGGGCTAGCCATAACGCTAATCACCACGGAACTTATTAGTCCGCTAGACATCAACAAAGCAATAATTGCTTGGATATGTTTCGGTATATTCACAGTCATAGCACTTTTTAGCATTCTCTACCTGATCAAAACAGGAATTCACTCCTGGGATAGGGGACGAGTACTATCCTCGGGATTCGCCGTAGGGGCTTTCCTTAATGTCTTCCTATATCATAGCGTTGGTTCAGCCACGGAAGTAACATTCCTTCAAGCTGGTGCGCTTGTTGTTACGTCCATAGTGCTTTACTTATCAACAAGCAAGTTACCTAGTGAAGTCATTGACTCGGTTCATGTGAGGGATTTTCGGCTGTATTTATTTATGTTACCAACGTTCATATTTGCGATGTTTCTGGGATATCTCTTCAGGGTATTCATTATAACTGGTAAGCTACATATGATCCTCAGCACTATGGAATACATGAACTTACTTTCACTTCCGTTTCTTTTTGCATTAGCTTCTGGTTACATCATGGATAAGTACGGGCGAAGAGAAGCGGGCATTGTAGGGCACATGGTCTTACTCCTAGGAAGCGTTACTCTTCTAGCGCACTCACTTTCGGGTGTTTTAGAGAGGTCACATATTGCCAGTGTCTTTACTTTCGCGTTGCTTGAGGCGGGTTATGGGTTCATGATCCCTTACTTCATGGTTGTATGGAGTGATATACCAAGAAAGGATCTTTTTGGGAGGACCCTTACGTTAGGCATGCTCACAGGCACTGCCGGAGTTGTTGCCGGCGTGTTAATGACTACGCTTCTCGGTAACGCTAACTTAACTCTTTCCGTAATAATTTCGATACTCATACCTATGTCTTACATAATATTCAAGCTCCCCGAAACCTTACCCCGGGAGAGATTGATGCACGAGGAGATCAGGCGTTACCTGAAGAAGGCTTTGGAGGTTGCGAGGAAGAAGTGAGTTTCTTCGCTATATCCACGAGTATGCGGCTGTAGGGGTGATTGGGGAAATCTTTAGTCAT
>Ga0256842_1002317_pt1 | contig 13833 bp, 12 predicted proteins | sample 4559240metaG_FD_185973 | JGI IMG/M metagenome (GOLD analysis project Ga0256842, IMG submission 185973) | Hydrothermal vent microbial communities from Guaymas Basin, Mexico - 4559-240 | ecosystem: Environmental > Aquatic > Marine > Hydrothermal vents | place: Mexico: Guaymas Basin | collected...
ACTCATTCTATAACTAATATGATGCCAAGCACCTTTAATATCTGTAAATCTAAAATCTACAAATTCAACCTCATTCTCTTCACAAAAACTAAAAAACTCTTTTGTATTATTAACAAATTTACCCATATACTTCTCCTAAATTATAATTCCTATCATTATAACCTAAAATTTTTTGATATATTATACTCTTATGAGTAAATTTTAACCAATTGATTATAAACCGCTAAAAAGTAACAATATATATCAACTCTTTATGTTTAAGATAGGTATAATTTACCATCTAAATTTAAGGATTGATATAAATATAATTATATTATTGATAGTTCTAACTTAGGATATTGGGAGCAAAAAGATAATACTCTTTGTAATATAGAGTTTAGAATGAGAGATAAAAAATATATAAATCCAAAAAGAGTGGTAGAAATATGGTATCTAGTTGGAGATTTAAAGGATAAAAATGAGTTCAAAAATTATAGAGTATTTTATAGAGATAACCAAAATCCCACATTGTAGCCAAGATACAAGTAGATTAAGAGATTTTTTAGTAAAGTTTGCCAAAGATAGAGATTATAGAGTAGAGATAGATAAGAGTAATAATATTTTGATATCCAAAGGCAACCCAAAAATTATACTTCAAGCCCACTACGATATGGTATGTATGGGAGAAGCCCCAAATATAGAAACCTTTATAGATGGAGATTTATTAAAAGCCAAAAACTCCTCTTTGGGTGCTGATAATGGAATTGCTATTGCTATGATGATGGAACTAATAGATAGAGGAGTAGAGTGTGAATATCTAATTACTAATGATGAAGAGATAGGACTTATAGGTGCAAAAGCCCTAAACTTTGAACTTCAATCTAAATATATGTTAAACCTTGATAGTGAAGATGAGGGAGAGGTATATATAGGTTGTGCAGGTGGAGAAGATATTAAAGCCTCATATAATTATAAAAATAGCAAAATAGTAGAGAGTAATATATATCAACTCTCAATATCTAATTTAGCAGGAGGACACTCTGGAGTAGATATTGATAAAAATATCCCATCAGCTATCAAGCTTTTAGTTGAATATATCAAAAATATAGATAATTTTAAACTTATTAGTTTCAGTGGAGGAGAGAGAAGAAATTCAATTCCTGCTAATGCCAAAGCAATTATTCATACATCTTCTAATTTAACCCTAAATAATTTAGTAGATATTAAACCTTTAGATGGTAAGTTTGAAACAATTGATAATACTCTAATTGATATTTTAGATAAAATTCATCATGGAGTAGTAGATTACAATAATGAATTTAATATTCCGAATTCAAGTATAAATTTAGCAATAATTTCAAGTGATAAAAACTCTTCAACCATTGAAATCACTACAAGGGCAATGAGTCAAGATAGTTTAAATAGTGTAACAAAGAGTGCAATAGATATATTAAAAGAGTATAACTATAGCTATCAAATAGAAGATAACTACCTAGCATGGCAACCAAAAATAGATAATTTTTCTAATTTAGTAAATGATAAAATGAAAAAAGAGTTTGGATATAGTAAATTTGTAGCCATTCATGCAGGGCTAGAGTGTGGTGTAATATCTGATATATATCCACATATATCTTATACCTCTATTGGCCCAACCATTAGATACCCTCACTCTCAAAAAGAGGAACTTCAAATCTCATCTATTGAGAAGATTTTTAGAGTTGTAGAAGATGTGATTAATGATATTTAATTTCTTAGTATATATATCAAAGTATATATTAAATATAGATACAGATATAAAACTACTATACCCTCAATGCCAATGACTTAAGGAAAATATTCAACTTTTTGGAACTGATGCTTTAACCTCACAAAAAACTAGAAATAAAGCACCAGTTACAAGTTGTACAAGAAGTCAAATCCAAGCAAGTTTCAAAAGACGGTGGGAAATAGAGGAATATCATAATTCACTCAAACAAAATTTAAAAATTGAACATTAAAGAAAAAATTTACATACAAACCCTCTCTACTGCTTATCAAGAGGTTGAAAAATTATTAAATATTTTATCCAATATAAAGAATATTTAAGTAAAATTGAATATTTAAAAAAAACTTATAATTAAGGCTAAAATAATATGATAGTACCAATTAAATTGATAAATAAAGAAGATATAAAATATAATATAACTATTGGGGATTTACCTAAGCTCTTATTTAATAATAAGGTGGCAGTTATTACAAATGATAGGGTAGCACCACTTCATTTAGATACTCTATTAGCTCATATTGAGGCTGATAATTTAAGTGTGGTAACTATCAAAGATGGTGAAGAGTATAAAAATATGGCTACTATTGAGTATATATTAGATAATCTTTTTGATGCAAGATTGGATAGGAAATCTACTCTTATTGCTTTTGGTGGTGGGGTTGTTGGTGATATGACTGGGTTTTGTGCCTCTTTGTATCAAAGAGGGATTGAGTTTATTCAAATTCCTACTACTCTTTTATCTCAAGTTGATGCTAGTGTGGGTGGTAAGACGGGAGTGAATAATAAATATGGTAAAAATCTTGTAGGTGCATTTTATCAGCCATCTGCTGTATATATTGAACCTAAGTTTTTGGATACTCTTCCCTCTCGTGAGTTTGGTGCTGGTGTAGCAGAGGTAATTAAAATGGCTGTTATGTTTGATAAAGAGTTTTTTAATTATCTTAGAAGTGTAGATTTTAGAGATAAAGATATGCTTAAAATGGTGATTAAAAAATCTGTGGAGCTTAAAGCTAATGTAGTTAATCAAGATGAAAAAGAGGCAGGGATACGAGCAGTTCTTAATTATGGTCATACATTTGGGCATGTTATAGAGAATGAGACAAAGTATAAAGAGTATCTTCATGGTGAGGCAGTGGCTATGGGTATGGTAATGGCAAATGAGTTATCTGTGGAGTTGGGGCTTTTGAGTAGAGATGAGAGTAATTCTATTGAAGATATGTTAAAAGAGTATAATTTACCTACTAGATATGTTATTGAAGATGTGAATAGTTTTTATGAGCATTTTTTCTTGGATAAAAAGAGTAGTAATAATAAGATTAAATTTATATTATCTAATGGTGGGATAGGTACAAATATTATTAGAGATGATATTGATAAGAGTATTTTAATAGAAGTACTTAAAAGGTTTGTATAGATAGATGAAAAAGTATTTAATATATCTATTTTTTTCTTGGGGTGTTTTATATGGGGATAGTAATGTTACAACTGTTGTAGATGTCAATATTACAAAAGAGAAGATAGCACAAGAAAAAGTTAAAAAAGAGCAACAACAACGCATAAAAATGAGAATAGAGACTCTTTTAAAAGAGAAGAAAATGTTAGATATTGACCTTAATACTAATAATATTTGGCTCAAAGTCTATAGTAATTATGATACATATCTAAATCTTAAAAAGAGAGAAAAAGAGCTAAAAGATAATATTATAGAGTTGGGTTCAAAGTTGGTTCTTACAAGTGATGAGGAGGTGCTTTATGATAGTTATCTCAATGACCAAAAAACGGTTCAAGGCAAAATCCAGCTTTTAAATGAGTATGAAAAAGACCCATTTAAAAAGCTTTTAGAACATGATGAGATAGAAGAAATTCCAACCATTGGTAATCCTATAGCTGTATTAAATGCAATGTCTTATAAAAAGCAACTTAAGAGTAGTAAAGAGAGTTATAATAGTAGATATACATCATTAGAGAATATATTAACTAAGCTTGAGAAAGAGGAGATTATTTTAAGTAAAGTTATAGCCCTTGATAATAGAACCATAGAGTATAGAGTCCAAGCAGATAATCTCAAAAATAAATTAGATACATTTAGAGGATTGTTAGAGATTTTTGAAACTACCAAAAATGTGTATGAGAAAAAGATAGATGAGATAAATATAAAATTACAAAGAGATATAAAATCTGAAATTGAAAAAACTCTATTTATACTCTCTATTATTGCTATTCTTATAGTGATTTTATTTATATTAAAGTTTTTTTCTCATAAATATATAGCAGATGATGATAGGGCATATAGAGTAACAAAAGCTCTTAATATGACTTTTTTTATAATTGTTATTTTTATTTTGCTATTTTCATATATAGAAAATGTTTCATATTTAGTTACGGTTCTTAGTTTTGCCTCTGCTGGTATTGCTATTGCTATGAAAGATTGGTTTATGAGTATTATGGGGTGGTTTGTACTTTTGATGGGAAATAGTATCAAAATAGGTAATCGTGTGAAGTTTGTTAGAAATGGGGTACAGTATGTGGGAGATGTGGTAGATATATCTATACTTAGAATGACAATACAAGAGGATATTACACTTACTACTTATATGACAAATAGAAGAGCAGGGAGATTTATTTTTGTGCCAAATAACTTTATTTTTACAGATATGATAGCTAATTACTCTCACGCAGGATTGAAGACTGTTTGGGATGGGATTGATTTTATTATTACATTTGATTCTGATGCAAATAGAGCTATGTCTATTGCCAAAGAGGTAACTAAAAAGTACTCAAAAGGTTATACTGATATTACACGAAAACAGTTAAATAAACTTAGAAGTGATTATAGTCTTAAAAATACAAATGTAGAACCACGAATATTTGCATATTTTGATACTTATGGAATTAAGATAAGTAGTTGGTATATGACAAACTCTTATGCTACGCTAAAGCTAAGAAGTACAATATCTATGGAGATAATGGATTTGATAAAGCAAGATAATAGTATATCAATGGCATATCCATCACAATCTATATATAGAGATAAAAATGTAAGGGAGGCTACTTGTACTCCAAAGGAAATTGTAGATGAGCAGTAAAAAAGTATATTTCAAGACATTTGGTTGTAGGACTAATCAGTTTGATACACAAATAATGATTTCAAAACTTCAAAATTTTGAATTAAGTAGTGAAGATGAGGCAGATACGATTGTGGTAAACTCTTGTACTGTAACAAATGGAGCAGATAGTTCTGTAAGAGGATATATAAATTCTATCAAAAAAAGAAACCCAAATGCCAAAGTAATTTTAGCAGGTTGTGGTTCGCACTCCAAAGGAGAATCTCTATTAAAAGATAAAAAGGTATTTGGAGTAATGGGACACTCTGAAAAATCTAATATTGATAAGCTTTTAGCAAAAGAGGACTCTTTTTATGAGATAGGAGATTTAGATTATATTGATAATAGTGTAGTAGAAGAGTTTGTGGGTAAAAGTAGAGCATTTATCAAAATTCAAGAGGGGTGTAGCTTTGCTTGTAGTTATTGTATTATCCCCTCTGTTCGTGGAAAAGCTAGAAGTTTAGATGAGGATATAATTTTAGCTCAAATTCAAAAACTTGCTCAAAATGGATTTGGTGAATTTATTTTAACAGGAACTAATGTAGGAAGCTATGGAGAAGATACTAATAGTTCCTTAGCAAAACTTCTCAAAAGGATTTCACAACTTCGTGGAGTAAGAAGAGTGCGAATAGGCTCACTTGAACCGATTCAAATTGATGATGAGTTTAAAGAGCTATTAAGTGAGCCTTGGTTAGCTAGACATCTTCATATTGCTCTTCAACATACAAGCGATAAAATGCTTCAAGTGATGAATAGAAGGAATGAGTATAAGAGTGATATTAAACTACTTGAAGAAATAGCATCAAAAGGGTATGCTCTTGGGACGGACTTTATAGTAGGACACCCATTTGAAGATGATAAAGAGTGGAGTCAAGCTATCAAAAGAGTATCAGATTTACCACTTACTCATATCCATGCCTTTACATACTCCAAAAGAGATAATACAGCCTCATCATTTATGAATGAGATTGTAAGAGGAGATATAGCAAAAACTAGACATAAAGAACTTACAACACTTATCAAAAGTAAAAATTTAGAGTTTAGAAAATCTCATAATAAAAATCTTGAAGTATTAATAGAAAACTCTAAAGGTGAATTTTATAGTGGATTAGACCAATATTTTAATAGAGTAAAAATCATAAGTGATGAAGATATTGTATCTACTTGGAGATTATTTGAGAAAGTTGAGGTAGAAGAAGATGGAAATTCTTATAATATTAAAACCTCATAATTTTACAAAAACCAGTAGGGTGCGTTTCCCAATGCACCAAATGTTAAAACAATAAAAAGATTGTGAAAATTGGCATCCTTCCTAACTCCCTAAAAGTAGTTTACACTTTGAAATAAATATGATGGCTTTTGGACGAGATGGCTTCAACTTCTCCCTAATATACGGAGCTAAAGCAACCGTGTCCAAGAGATCTAAAGTGTAAACTACTTATGAATGATGCCATAATTTCATAGTTTTTACATCAAATATAAAAGATGCTGATGGTATGAATAATTTCTTACATTCACTTCATCATAAGATGGATACTTATCAAACTACTATTAATATAATTGGAAACAATAAAGATAAACTCCAAAACTTTTTTGATAACTATTTTAATAAGAAAGAGCATAAACAATATGAAGATTTTTTTAGATTACTTATTGATTTTATATATAAAGTATTTAAAGATAAAAGTATTAAACAAGAAGATAAATTAAATATAATCTACTCAACCCTTAGATTTATTAAATTTGTAAAAGGAGATAAATAAATGAAATATTTAATTACACTTACCCCACTAGAACCATTTTTCTTTGGTGGAAATATTACTTTTGGAAAGTTTAAAGATAAAGAGAAAAGTACTTATCTTGTCAAATCAAGATATTTCCCTCAACAAACAGCACTTTTAGGAGTAATACGAAAAGAGATGCTTATTCAAGAGAAATTTTTAACAACTAAAAGAAATGGTGAATGGGTAGATTCCAATGCAAATAAATTAACAATGGACACGGTTTATTATATAAGAAAATTAATGAATATCAAAAATTATTATTATGTTATAATAGAAAATAATTTAATAAATAGGAGATTAATTGGAAACTAAAAAATTTTTAGAAATCTTGGATATTTTATCTCAAAATATCCAAGATGACACCCCTAGTAGTATCCTTAAAAATAGTTTCAAACGCACTCCATATACTATATTAATGGCAACACTTTTGAGTCTTAGGACAAAAGATGAAAATACAGCAAGAGTAGTGAGTAAGCTTTTTATAATTGCTAATACCCCTCAATCAATGCTTCAAATTCCAATAGAAGAGCTTCAAGAGATAGTCAAACCAACTGGAATGTATCGTAAAAAAGCTCAAATACTTCAAGATGTATCACAAGTTTTAATTGATAGATTTGATTCACAAGTACCAAGTAATAAAAAAGATTTGTTATCAATTAAAAATATTGGTGAAAAGACTGCTAATATTGTACTTAATAATGCTTTTAATATTCCTATCATTGCTGTGGATACTCATGTCCATCGCATACCAAACTTATTGGGATTTATTGATACCCAAAATGAGAAAGATACTCAAAAAGAGTTAAGTAAAAAAATACCAAAAGAGTATTGGAGTATAGTAAATTTTAATATTGTTAGTTTTGGTCAAACTATATGTAAAACTAGAAATCCACTCTGTAATATCTGTCCTATAAGTAACTTTTGTAGAAAAAATCCATTTACTAATTAAATATAATCATTTTTTAGAGCTTTTTAAAGATAAAAGTTATATAATCGTTAGACGAAAAATTTATTCTTAAAGGAAAGGTATGAGTAATAGAAGAGACTTTATGGGTATTGCTCTGGGAGGCTTTACTGCACTTGTAGGTGGTATCCCAGCACTATATGCTATGAAAAGAACTTGGGATCCACTTCCAAGCGTAAAAGCTGCTGGTTTTACAAATGTTGATGTAAGTGGTGCTGTTGAAAATCAACTTGTAGTTGAAAAATGGAGAGGTAAACCAATCTTTGTACTTAAAAAATCAAAAGATATGAAAGCTGATGATAGAGATGTTGTTGTTGGTAGTGATAGATTTCATGTATCTATTGGTTTATGTACTCACCTAGGGTGTATTCCTGCTTATGTATCAGATGAACATAAATTTAAATGTGCATGTCATGGTGGTGAATTTGATGCTTCAGGGCATGAAACATTTGGACCTCCTCCTAGCCCACTAGAAGTTCCACCATTTAAAGTTGATGGTACTACTATAGTATTAGGTGAAGAGGGTGCAGAGTTTAAGAAGATGAAAGAAGCTGGATTAACAGTATAAAAGAGGAGCAATAATGGCACATTTTGAAAAAGCAAATAGTGTAGGTGAGTGGCTTGATCAACGACTTGCTGTAAATACACTAAAAAGAGTTTTGGCATTCGAATATTGGATTCCAAAAAATATCAATTTCCTTTGGGCAATGGGTATGGTTTTAGCAGCAACATTTGGATTGTTGTTGATTAGTGGTATATTTTTATTGATGTATTATCAACCAAATGTAGAGACTGCATTTGATAGTGTAAACTATACAATAATGACAGAAGTTGGTTATGGTTGGTTATGGAGACATATTCATGGTGTAGGTGCATCAGTGGTATTTTTGATTATCTATATCCATATGTTTACAGGTATTTACTATGGTTCATATAAAAGAGGTCGTGAGTTAATATGGCTATCAGGTATGGGTCTTTTTGTTGCATTTTCAGCAGAAGCATTTAGTGGATATATGTTACCTTGGGGACAAATGAGTTACTGGGCTGGTATGGTTATTACAAACCTATTCTCTGGTGGTTCTTTAGAGGCTTATGGTTTAGTTGAGTGGATTAGAGGGGATTATGTTCCTGGTCAAGCTTTCTTAACAAGATTCTTTATGCTTCATGTTCTACTTTTACCATTAGTTATTATTGGTCTTATTGTACTTCACTTTGGTACACTTAGAATTCCTCATGTTAATAATCAAGATGGTGAAGACTTTGACTTTGAAGAGGCAGCAAGACTTTATAAAGAGGGTAATATAAAAGAGTCTAAAGTTATTCCTTTCCAACCAGTATTCTTGGCAAAAGATATATTTGTAATGGGTGTATATTTCATACTATTCTTCTATTTGGTATTCTACCACTTTGAATTCGCAATGGACCCTGTAAACTTTGACCCAGCAGATGGACTTAAAACTCCTGCACATATTTATCCTGAGTGGTACTTCTTGTGGAGTTATGAGATTTTAAGACCATTTAGCAAAGACCTTGGATTAATCGCATTTGCTATTGCACAAGTTATATTCTTTGCTCTTCCATTCCTTGATAAAAGTGAAAATGTTGCACCTGCAAGTAGAAGAGGATTGTTTAAATTTTGGTTCTGGGCTATGCTAATTGATGTTTTAATATTAACATTTATGGGTAAACTTCCTCCACAAGGTATATGGAATGTTATTGGATTAATTGCTGCACTTGCTTTCTTTGCACTATGGATAGCATTACCAATAATTACAAAAAAAGAAAAAAAGCTGTAGGGGATAAGATATGAATAAAGAGTTAAAAATATTCGGTGTAGTTGCAATCTTTACACTTGTATTATACTGGGGAGTTGAGCCATTTGCTCACTCTCAAATGCATAAACATGTAGAGGGTGATAATTTTGCTTATAGTGAGTTCAAAGCTAGTGGTAAAAAAGGTGATGCAGTAAATGGTAAAGCATTAGTTACAGGAGCAGCAGCTTGTACTGGTTGTCATGGAATTAAAGCTATTAATGCTCCAGCTCCAATGGATGCAAGTATGGCAGGTGCTAGTTATGGTGTAAATCCACCTGATTTAAGTACAGCAGGTGCATTATATGATGCAAGATTTTTGGCACAACTTATTAAAAATCCAGCTCATGCACTCAAAGTTGAACATAAGTTTGACCCTGCAAAAGGTAAAATGCATCCAATGACACAATTTTATGGTGCTGGTGGAGATATTGACCAAGAGATTGCTGATATTGTAGCATTTCTTAAATCAATCGCACCAAAAGAGATGAGCAACAAAGAGGCATTTGAAAATGCTTGTGGAAGATGTCATGCTAATAGATATGGTAAAATGAGCCAATTAGGAGAGACACCTAAATTTAAATACAAAAAAGATGAGCTAAAACATCAAGTAGCAATTCTTGAGTACCAAGATAAATTAAAAGCTTATATGGGTAAATTACCACCTGATTTATCTATTATTATTAGAGCAAGAAGTGAGCATTTCTTAGAAACATTTATAGAAAATCCTCAATCTCAATTACCTGGAACTTCAATGCCAGCAGTTGGTTTGAGTCATGAAGGTTTTGAAAAAGTTATGGCTTATTTAAGTGAAACTGGCGACCCAAGTAAACCAGCAAGAGGGGAATTAGGACCATTGGTACTAATATTCTTTATTGTATTCTCTGGATTGGCATTTTTATGGAAAAAAGAGAAGTGGAAAGGTCATCACTAATCTTTAATATATAGAGGTATCTTTACCTCTATATAGAGATTTTTTTATATGAAAAAATTATTAATCTATCCCACTGCAAGAGCTATACGAGAGGCTTTGGAACAACACAAGAGTTCATCTGGATTTATACCAAATTTTATAAGAATAGATGAGTTTGAAAATAGAGCTATAGTATTAGAAAATTGCTCTAAGATAGATACAATAAAACGAATTTTTTATTTAAAAGAGTCTATTGATTTCAAAGAGTTTGAAAAACTTAAAATTGATAAAGATTTATTAAAGTTTTATACCAAAAGTGATGCTATATTTAAGTTTTTTGAAGAGCTTAGTTTAGAGGGTGTTAGCTTTGAGAGACTAAGAGATGCTGATGCTTATAGTGAATTTAAAGAGCATTTAGATATTTTAGAACAACTTTTATTAAATTATAAAAATAGATTAGCCAAAGATAATTTAACAGATAAAGCATTTATTCCAAATGATTACAGATTAAATCAGGGCTTTATAAATGAATATAGCTCTTATGAACTATATTTGGAGGGGTATCTAAGTAATTTTGAATTTGAATTAATATCAGAAATAGCAGAGATAAAACCATTTTTTATATATATTACAACAAGCAAGTTTAATCAAAAAATACAAGATAGATTTGCTAAAATTGGTATAGAGTTGGAGAATAATTCTCATATCAAAATTGATATAAGCAATAAAAAGATTATATCATCAACAGCAAATCAAAATATATTAAATACTCAAATTTATAGAGTAGATGAGAGAATAGAGCAAATTCCATTACTATTTGAAAAAATAGAAGATATGGTACAAAGTGGTATATCTCCTGATAAGATTGCTATTTTAGTGCCTGATGAGAGTTTCAAAGATTTATTATATAGCTATGATAAACTTCATAATCTAAACTTTGCTATGGGATTTGAATACTCCAAAAGTTATGGTTATAAAAATCTTCATACCATATACTCTTATCTATCTACTTATGATGATAAGTATAAAAAACTTCTACTTAAATATAATCACCAAATAGATTTAGATAAAATAATTACATTTAACTCTAATACCAAAATATCTATTATAGAATTTATATCTATACTTAAAAATCTAAAACTATTAGATACAAATGATAAAGTAAAAGAGAAGATAGCGTATTTAGAGATTATATTTAATAATACTATTAGTAGCTTTAGAGAGTGGTTATTTATCTATCTCAAAGTAATCTCAACTATTACAAATGATGATATTAGAGGTGGTAAGGTTACAGTTATGGGAGTATTAGAGAGCCGTGGAATAGAGTTTGATGGTGTTATAATATTAGATTTTAATGATGATATAGTCCCATCAATCTCATCAAAAGATAGATTTTTAAATAGTAGTGTAAGAGCATTTGCTTCACTCCCTACCAAAGCAGATAGAGAAGCCCTACAAAAACACTACTACAAAAGAGTATTAGAAAAAGCCAAACAATCAGTGATTATATACCCAATAGCACAAAATAGACTACTATCAAGATTTGCTTATGAACTAGGATTAAATCAAATTAATAGCCATACACCTGATATATCTCTACTCTATAATACCACAAACCAAATCCCCAAAGATATTGACCCAATTATAGATTTTAATGCCAATAGCTTTGTATGGTCAGCTACAAGATTAAAATCATTTATCAATTGTAAAAGAGAGTTTTATTATAAATATATTCTCAAAATAAAACCAAAAGATAATGATACATTTAGTGAGGGTAGATTTCTACATCAACTATTAGAGAAGTTAATTGATAATGATATGAGTGGTATAGAAAATAGACTTAATATATTATTAGATACATCTCTAGGCAAGTTACCATCAGATACTCTAAAAAAGATAATTTATAGAGATAAAATATTAAAATTTATAAATTTCCATGAAATACATTTCAAAAATCAAGGATATGAAGTCTTGTCAAAAGAGCATCAAATTGATGGCGTAATAGGTGGATTAAGATTTAAAGGTGTAGTAGATAGATTAGATAAAAAAGATGATGAAGCAGTAGTAATTGATTATAAAAGTGGTTCTACAAGTAGTGCTAATAGAAGCAAAAACTTAAAAAAACTTGATGATTTTCAGATGAGTATATACTACTACCTACTAAAAGATAAATATCCAAATATCTCTCTAATGTTTCTTAAAATTTTAGATGATAATCCAATAGAGTATATTAAATTATTAGATGAAAAAAACATACTACTTTTAGAACATATTGAATATCTTAAAAATAGAAGAGAGATAATAGCTCAAAAGTGTGAAGATTTAACAAAATGTAAATATTGTGATTATAGATTAATATGTGAAAGGGGAGAGTATATCTCTAGCTTGTAGAGTATACATTTCTCCTACTTCAACAGATGTTGAAATAGTGTAGGTTATTTTATTCTATTATATCTCTCCCGACTTCGCCCCAAAAAGCACTATGCCCCCTGCCTACCAAGTTTTCCTAAAAAATCTAGGCACTACAAATCATAACTTACCTAAAATATAAGGGGTTAAAGAGTGCTTAACCTCCATAATATTATAAATCTTCTTAGCATCTAGCTTAATCTTAGAGGAAATAATATACTTAATCTTTTTCTCTTTATCATAAACAATCAGCAATTCTAACTCTAAAAAATCATAATAAGTAACCAAATGAAACAAACTACTTTAATCCATCTAAAACAAATATAACTATATAATATACTCTAGTAGAAACATTCAAATTAGCTAATAGTCATAAAATATTTACAATGACAAGAATACAGAGGTTAATTGGTGTGAACTTGTGATAACTAACTTAGAAGGTGAACAACTTCACTGTTTTAGCTTTTTTATTTCATACAATTCAAGAACTTTATGGTGATTGAGTAGAGTTAGAATTGCTGTGATATAACCTTTAGTATATTTAAAATTAATCTAAAATATTGTATAATGTAAAAAATAAATGACTGATGGTCAGTCATTAAAGGAAAAATATGGCAATAATTGTAGATAAAGTACAAAAAAAACGAGATATAGCACTCTCTTGTAAGGATTTAATTGTTCAAAATGGTATTAAAAATTTAACAATTGCAAGAATTACATCAACCGCAGGTATATCTAAAGGGAGTTTTTATGATTATTTTGAAAATAAAGAGGAAATATTATTTGAACTTATAAATATTTTAAAACAGGAACAAAATAAAATCAAGGAGGATAAACTTTTAAATATCCCTTTAACAAAAGATAAAATAAAACTATTTTTTGATTTCTTTTATAGAGATGATTGTAATGAGTTAAGGGAAATTTATAAGGGTTTTATCTCTATATCTTTAAGTACTCCTAATCAAGATATGATCGAGTTTCAAACTCAGTGTGCTAATGAGTATTATTTTTGGATGCAAGATATTATTCAAAATGGGATTGATACAAATGAGATAATACCAGAGGTAAATAATCTGTTTAAAGGTTTTTTTGCAACAATAGAGG
>Ga0256842_1002318_pt1 | contig 13831 bp, 14 predicted proteins | sample 4559240metaG_FD_185973 | JGI IMG/M metagenome (GOLD analysis project Ga0256842, IMG submission 185973) | Hydrothermal vent microbial communities from Guaymas Basin, Mexico - 4559-240 | ecosystem: Environmental > Aquatic > Marine > Hydrothermal vents | place: Mexico: Guaymas Basin | collected...
AGAAGAAGTATCCAATGCTGCCAAATTCATTGAGGCAAACATTGTAGCATACATAATCACTGGCGATGAGAAGTACTGGGAGTTAGCCGAGGATATGGCTAAAACACTAATAGAAGAGTACACCGACCCAGTACATGGATACATTACTCCCTATAGAGGAGATAATAGGATAGCCCGTCACGACATGTTTGCTTGGACAATATCTCCACTCATAAGCCTATATGTTAATCTGTGGGTTCCCGACTGGATGCTGTGGATGTACCCCATAGCAATAGATGATCATGGTAGACCTAATCCATACTTTACAGTGATAAATGTAACGTATACACCAAACGCAGTCATAATATGGAACACTAATACGACCATGTTATACGCTGAAAAATATAATGGATATATCATCATTCTCAATGGAGTAAAGAAAATAGAGAAAACCCCTATAGATTATTTCCCATACACTATCAGGATAAAGACCCTTGATACAAGTCAAAAAGTCAAACTAGTAGGCTTCAAGTACTGCGAAGAAGCAACTATAAGTTACGGATCAAACTCATTCACTCTATCCAGTAGTTCTAAAAACATATGGATAATTAAACTAGACAATGTTCCAGCAAATTACAGTATTTTTGTAGACGGACACCATGCCGTATATGGAATAGACTATGTAACGTACAATAACTACATCATTGTAAAGGGTTCCGAGGTTGAAATAACCTATTAAGGTAACACACTGTAAACCATTAATACCAATCCACATAAATCATATTTTTATTGATCGAAAGACTGGGTGGAAAATGTATGCTTAGGGAAAAAGCACCATTGAATGATCTTGTATTCACGAATTTTGATGGCAAAAACACAGCACGTTTCAAGGAATATATGATCAAGGTAATGAGCTACGTGAGACATGCAAGTATCGAGAGAAGACTTGAGGCAAAATTCTATGAAGCAAAGAAAAAGATTAGAATAGAGAGAAGACTAACTGATAGAACACTATTTGATATTAGAGCATTTATTCTACCATGGAACGTTGAATACACAACCCCCTATGGTATCCCGATGAAAATCAAACTAGTTATGAACTCAGCCATATTTAGGAAAGAAAACGATACCATGGGTATATTCCTGAGACTTGCAAGTCCCGGTACCTTCATGCTTGGATGCAGATTATCGAGGACATTCATAGGATATACAGAAATCAAATACGAGGATTTAAAAGGAGAAGTAAAGGTAAAGGCTAAGCCTGTTCTATACCCCATGCTAAGTAGTGAGTGTATAGAAGATCCAAGAGTAGACCCCGAGAACTACAAGGAGTTGTATCATGTACGAGGATATTATATGTTCTACAGAGTCCATGGAATGGATACTGCAGTCTTAATGTTTAGAGCAAAACTTAATGATAAAATGGAGCCCTACGAAGTAGAACCAATTCATTTCATAGACGATGAGGAGATAGTGATTATTAGAGATTTCAGAGATTCATTCCCATTAAGCAGGAAGACTATGGTTTTGAGGCCATGGCTCACAAGCATCAATACTGGAGGAGTATATGTCGGGCCGAGAGAAGAAACCACGGTTGATTTTCGCGGATTAGAACCTGTTCCCGAGCTTCTCCCTCAAAAGGATGAGCAGAAAACAGGAGGTAATGCCTCTGTAAAAATAAGTAGTAATGAATACTTATTGATTTTCCATACTGTTGAGATTTATGGAATGTATCCACAGTATGCAGCATTATTTGATGAGGATGGAGAATTATTGGCTGTGACTCCTGAGCCGGTCATTTCTCCGCTTCCCAATGTATATCATGGTGCAAGGCCCGGCACTATATTTGTCTGTGGCGCAACGATCTATAAGGACAAATTGATTGTTAGTGCGGGTAAAGACGATGAAATACTATTAATAATGGAGGCGCCTCTGCAGAGAATAATTGATTCTATGAAGTGGTTAAGAGGCTGAACATAGTGTCTAATACTGGTTGGCCTAAAACTATTTTTTATATAGGTTTAGCACATATAGTAGCTGCATTCATGTTAATAATTCTCGCATTCCTAGGATTTAGAGGAACAAGTAGACATGAACTACTTGTTATCAAAGGTTTAACTTATTATTCAGCGTTCACTGCTTTGGTTTCGCTCATATATTACTGGTTGGTAAAAACAAATAAACAATTCTTGTACAAGCTCGTTAATCTGGTTTCAAAGGACTTAATCTTATCAATTATGATTGGTGTCTTGGGCTCATTAATAATTATTGTATCGATCATCTTTACTTTATTCTTCATGAACGAAGAAACAGGGTTGGAACCAATAGTAAATGCTAATATATTAATAGGATTTCTATTAGTTTTCTTATCGATTTCATCATGGCTCAAACAGCTTGATGACTTAGAAGGTTCAAAACAAGTAATAGCTGGTTCATTATTTCCCGTGGCTTTTCTCATAGCTTATCTAGTTGTTTCAACGTATTTCTCCACGACAAAGGATGTCGTATTACTGGTTTTTGGATCCCAGCTTCTCGTAGGAGGAATTATTTTCTCAGGACTTATACTTATTTGCGGATATGAATCCATATTGGATAAAAGAGAATCTTATCTAGCTGGTTCTGTTTATACTATGTCAATGTTATTACTTGCATTATATATTATTCATATATTGACAATTTATACTACAACTAGTATACTGGCGGATAACATTTCATCCATGAAGTCTTTACCAGAAACAATTTCTTTAGCAGTGTGTGATCGTTTAGGTCTCTTAATAATTTCATATAAGCTCTTTCTAGGACTCGTAATGTTAATGTTCATAATAAATGCATTGTCTCAAATAGTTTTGATGAGAAAGAAGTAGAGAAGAGTTCTAATAACAATGTTATGGCTATAGATTGTATCTAGTTCTCGGACACAAGGGATCGCCCTTATTATAGTCTTTATATAATAGATAGGATCTTGCATAGCACCCTGTTCTACAATAGTTGAATATTGGGCATTTCCTGCACATATTTGGAGGGTTTGGCGGTTCATTTATGTATCTTAGTATTGGGTGGTTTAAGTAGATCTTCCACGCTTCTAATAGCGTCTTATCCCTAATACTTGTTATTTTGACATCTAGTATGTCACAGAGCAATATATTGCCCTCTGGGTCGATGTCTATTCCTTCGCTTAATCTACATGAACTATAGCTAACATATTTTGATTTAATGACTAGTGGGGCGAATGGAGTACACCATAGTGAGACTGGATATTTGTATTCTTCGGCTTTTTCATCTACTATCTTTAGAGCTTCTAAATATTCATCTCTCCCTACAGCGATATTGTTTATTAATGCTTTGCCAGTAGGCATTGCTGGGAGAATTGATAGTCTCTCAGCCCCTTTCTCAACAGCTAGTGCGATTACTTGATCAACGTATTTATAGTTCAGCTTTGTGATTGTCATGACAAAACCATATCTTATACCATGCTTTCTGTATTTCTCAACATTTTCCATAACTTTATCAAACACGCCTGTTCCCCTAATAGCATCATGTATCTCTCTCGGGCCATCAACACTAATATTCACGAACATATTCATATCCGATAATATCCCTGCAACTTCGTCTTTGAAGACTGTCCCATTTGTAACCATAGATACATAGATCTCATATTCTCGTAATGCTTTAAGCATTAATGGAAAATGTGGATGAATTAATGGTTCACCACCGCTTAAGCCTACATAATCTACCCCTAATTCACCAATCTCTTTAATCAGCCTCAGCTTCTCCTCTAAAGTGAGTTCTTTCACAGTTCTAAATCTATATGCATAACAATGTTTACAATTAAGATTGCATTTACCAGTAAATATCCATATTACATAGTCTGGTCTACGCATTTTACTCATATTGGTCACCCCTGCAGATCTATGGTCACTGTTATACTAGATTTTGATCTACTTGATTACTTTACCATATTGATTAGATACTTATATCTCCTTATTACTTGTAAGAATAGTTCTAATAATAGATCCTTATGGCAGAAAGCCACTCTACTAGAATATCGGTTACTGAAGTTTATAATATATGACATCTTTCGTTAAAACGACTTAGAAGTAGTTGAACCTATTTGATTGTTTTCCAGAAATGATTAGTTCGAGCTATGATTCGCAATTAATTCTTTCTTTGAAGAGAATTAGTATTAAAATCGTTACTGAGTACATCCTTTAAAGACTTGTATAAAATTGTACTTGGTATTATTTTACATGGAAATTGTATATTAAGAAACTACTAAAGAATAATTATTGCTTTTTGAATCCTTCCCACCATTTCTTTGATACATCGAGTGATCTTACGGGTATTGTACATTTTCGTAGGTGACATATTATTTCTGCTAATATACTAACAGCTATTTCCTCTGGTGTATCACTGCCTATATCAAGTCCTGCAGGCATGTGTAGTCTATCAATGTATTTGTCTAGATCGATCTTTTCTTCATCTACTAGTCTCTTTAACATCCATGTACATCGTGTTTTACTACATAATGCCCAAATATCTCCGGGGAACTCGTTTTTGATCAGTGTTTTGAGTGTCTGATAATCTGTTTCAACCTCGCCATAAGCTATTATGAAGATATCATATTTTGAATACTTTATCTCCGTGATCTTCTCGGGTATATTGCCTACGAGGACTTTTTCAGCATAAGGGAATCTCTCACTATTAGCTAGTCTAGGATCGGTATCGATCACTATTACCTTGTATCCGAGAAAATTTGCTAAATCAGCAATTGGTTTACCAACATTTCCACCACCACTAATGATTAGTCGAGGAGGTGGTGTTATTACATTTATAAAAACCTCGACAACACCTCCGCATAGTTGGTTAGTTTTGATAGCGTCTTTAGGTATGTTTTCTCTCCTAAGAGCCAGTTTGATCTTTTTCGGCTTACCTTCCTTTAGTGCCTTAGTTGCTTCTTCAAGTATTATTTTCTCGATATGTCCTCCACCAATAGTGCCTATTTTCTCCCCACTTACCGTAAGGAGTAGAGAGGCACCTATATCTCGTGGACCGCTCCCTTCCTTGTCAGTTATTATAGCTAATGCTACGGGGTTTCTTTTCTCAAGCTCTTCAACGATTTTCTTATAGATCAATAATTCGTTTGACATGTTTAGTCCTCCATAATGACTTTTATTCCTCTATTGGATAATAATCGTTTCAATATTCTTCTTTCTTCTTCTTTTAATTCTCGGTCAAGCTTGATTATTACTGAGAATCCTCCTTGTCCAATAGCTGGGGTGCCTTCGAAGAAATATGTTGGTTTATACTTCTTTGTCAATAATATGTGGTTTATGTCTTCTAATGCATATCTTACATCCCAATGAGTAGGTGCTTCTTGTACAATTATGATCTTCTTACCGATTCTGGCAATCAATATGATTCACCCAATATATTAATTATTTTTCATATGATTATATTTTATGATTATAATCAATACCTTATACAGATATGTTTAATTATCAATAATAATGTTATATTAACCTAATTCGGCTAATAATATGAATCTAGAAAGCAATAATGGGGTAAGGAATGTCTAGCTTCAATTTAATGATCACACACGAGCCAGGACCGGAAAACTATAGGTATGTTTTAAGTGTTTTGAGAGAAATACTAGGAAATTACTCACTAGTAGATGCTGGAACTAGTGTGATTTTATTAAGGGTAGAGGATCCCTATAAAGCAATAGAAACATTATCAAAGAATAGAGATAAACTAAACATAATATACCGAGTCATACCTATAGACAAAGTAGTCGATCCATACGTAGAAATAGTTGCTGAAGAAGCAGCAAGACTTGCCGAGGAGAAAATACCGAAAAATAAAACCTATAGAGTGAGTTTGCGTGGAAGACTATATTGGAAAGAAACAAGAATGCCTGCTCATAGCATGGATGCAATAAAGGTTATAGCAGAGAAAATTGATAGACCAGTATCACTTACGCATCCAGACTATGTAGTCTATATACGTAGTGTTAGGTTATATCATAGAAAAAGAGTAGCTACAATAACCGTTACTGAGCCTTCGAAGATCTTATCTCTTAAATCTAATAGACCATAACCATTTCTTCTTATTAAGACCGAGTTGTACCTTAACGTCATTAATTGATCTTAGCGGGTTCTCAAGTAGTAATAAGTCTCCAAATACATCGCTTACAGCCATTCTAATGTCTTCATCGTTTTTCAGTTCAATCTTTAAGCCCATGTTTCTATTTACATAGTATGGCTTCTTGTTCTCAATAACAATTCCTTCGTCAACAACTCTCTTTCCATTCTCTTTTTCATCATAGTAGCCTAAAACAAATAAGTTCTCTATGCCTTGTTCTAGTAAATACTTTATAAATCTTGTAAAGAAATCAATATACTCTCTCTCAAGCTCAATTCTTTTTGCACGGAGCTTTTTTGCTTCTTTTTCAAACTCTTTTAGCTTTAACTTATTCATAGTAAAACACCTAATCAAAACTCATGAATTAGTATAGCTTACTAACCTATTTAAATCCAGTAATAATACTCGTTGAGAAATCCTTGACAGAAATATTTATAAACTCATCACTTGTCCTAAAAATAACAGAACGCCGCGTGATCGGCGCGAAAATGTAAGTAATACGTTATTAAAAATGTATTAGAATTAAGAATATATTCCTAATCCAATCATAAAGCATTTATGAGGGATAATAATTGTTTAGAGAAATACTACCAGAACAGATAATCATGTTGCTAGAAGAATACGTGGATAAGCTCAACGGCATTGCTGAGTCCTTTAAAGAATCAATAAGCTTATTAAACGAGATGAGAACTGGGGAGGCTAGGAAGAAGCTTGCTGACACCATGAGAATAGAGAATGAAGCAGATCGTATTAGGAGAAAAATAATAGAATTTCTCGAAGAGTCACGTATTGATCCCGGTTTTAAGCAAGACTTCTTCCACTTCATAAAAGTTCTTGATAGAATTATTGATTGGATCAAAGAAGCTTCTAGAGAATTAACAGTACTCCCTTACCTTGAAATACCCCAATCACTAAGAGAAGGCATTGAGGACCTAGTGGAAAAAGTTGTAGAGGCAACTGAGAAAATAGCCGAGGCAACAAAGCATACACTCAAAGGAGACTATGAAGAAGCAACGAAGATCATCGGAGAAATAGAGAAGATAGAGGAAGAAGCTGATGAAATAAATGTGAATAATAGAGGTAAGTTATTGGAATTAGCAGAAAATATAAAGCCATTCACAATGGCTATATTAATACATGACTTGAACCAAGATCTTGAAGAAGCAGCTGACTCCTGCGAAGACGCAGGAGACTATCTCAGGGCAATGCTTGTTAGTTGGAAAAGGAGGTAAGATATAACAAATAGTTCGAGTGTTTTTTATATGTTTATTCTCTCTTCTAATTATTAAGAACCATAATGATTACTCTATGTTAGGATGTATACGAATAATCCTGTTAATCCAGCCACGAATGGGAATCCAATAAACCACGCAGCCACGATCTTTGATAATAGTTTTAGGTTAACCGCTTTTATTCCTTTAGCAAAACCTACTCCTGCTACAGCACCAACTATTGAAACGGTCGTAGATACTGGCAGACCCATTCTAGTAACGATCAGGACTGCTATTGAGCCACTGAATTGCGCTATAAACGCTGACTCTATGCTAAGAGCCGTTATTTTCTCGCCAATAGTCTCGATGACACTATACCCCCATATGAGTATTCCTGAAGCAATACCTATTGCTGATAATAGTAGTGATGTAAATGGGATAGTTACTTTTGTAGGAATATATCCTTCTGTTACAGCCAACATTATGCCTGTAAATGGGCCTGCGGAGTTAGCTACGTCGTTTGCTCCATGGCTGAAAGCCATAGCAGCTGCTGATACTATTAAGAGGAGTCTGAAAACATGCTTTCTCGCCTCAATTATGTCGTGGGGGACTCTTAGCTTGAAGTAAACTATGAATGGTATTGTGAATAATATACTGATAAGTATAGAGGAAGAAACTGCATATAGTAGATCAGAGACTTTCAGAGTCTTAATGTTTAGTAGGAAAACCGTTGTGAAAATCATTATGAAATAAAGAAGAGTGGATGCGATCAAGAGCCTCATACGTGTAAGCCTAGATATGATCATTGCAAATAACTTATAGAGACCCAGAGCCACGAAAGCACTTAGAAATGGGAGATAGAGCCAAGAAGCTATGATCTCAGTTATTTTTGCCCAATTAATACCCTCTAGCCCAAGCACAACTATTCCGAACCCAGTTACTCCTCCTACAATTGCTTGACTAATACTCATTGGTATCTTAAATATAGTTGCAAGTATTACCCATATACCCGTGGCGAATAGAGCAGATACCATGCCAACGACTATTACATAGGCATCCCCTATGCTTGATGTATCAACTATTCCCTTGAGGAGGGTCATTGAGACAAATCTACCATAAGTAATAGCCCCTAGGAAATCAAATGTAGCTGCTAAGATCAATGCTTTCTTTACATCAAGAGCTTTAGCACCAACAGCTGTGCCTATTGCGTTAGCTGCATTGTTTGCTCCATTAATCCAGGCTACGAGAAAGGCAGCAGCTCCTCCAATGATTAGCCAATACCATCCCAACATTTTGGGTTCCCTCCTCCCTCACCGTATACGTATATATACTATATATACACGTAAGTCTTCATACTTATGCTTAAGTATATATGGTATACTAGTTTAAGTTATAAATCTTGCCTTATTCATTGTTAGTAATTACTTATTAAAACTAGAACATCCTTAATTAATGCTGAGATATATGAAGTATAGCGTGGTGAATGAAGACATGAATAATGAAGTAAAATCAATTGCTTCCATAATAACAATAGCAGCTGTATCACTCTTCTTATCCATTATACCAGCATTCCCAATAGTTGGATTTAGTGGAGTTATAACACTTGGCGCTCTATCTGGTTCCTTAATAGGTATATTCCTTAAACCAAGAAAAGGGCTCATAGCAGTATTAATAGTTGCAATACTTACTCCAGTACTTAATCCTGGAATAGTATCGTTACTTGGCTATTTCTATTTTCTCCCACTATTATTATCATGGCTTTCTTCTACTCTCTTCTTCTACAAGTCTCCGATTTATTCAATCATAATAATCCTAGCTTCAATAGTTGTTTTAGTGATTGTTCATGGTAAACTAATTACGTATTATCCTCAATACCTAGTATATGACTTATTAATGCCTTTTGTCGCTATATTGTTCTATTATATATTCTACTTCAAAAACAAAGCTACTGTACAACTAAGATCTATTGGAGCAATAATTAATGGAGTTATAGGAGATCATTTGGGCGGGTCTATTGCTTTCTCGATCAACTACTTATACTTAATAACAAATAATGGAGTTTCAAACATAGTCAAGTTATTCCAAGACCAAGTAGCGTTAAATAAATGGGTTACAACGTGGTCTACAGTTGCATGTATATATCCTGTTGAGAGAACTATTATTATAATAATAGGAATATTTGTTGTAATGCCTACAATTGCTGCATGGCTAAAATTCTTTGACTATAAGACCTATATTGAGTTGAGATAAGCGGGAACAACAATGGCAAGAATAATGCTAGAAAATGTGACTATAGAACTGGGACACAAGAAAATAGTACCTGAAAACCTCTCTATAACAAGTTCTTCAAGAATACTCTATGTAGGAAAAACTGGGTCGGGAAAAACAGTTTTGTTAAAAACACTTGCTGGAATAATGAAGGACATACATGAAGCAAGAATTCATGGAACAATAATTGTTGAGGGTAAAACCCATTACATTCCTCAAGAACCATGGCCATTAAATCTAGGTAGTACTGGTTACGAAGAGCTCTTAATAATTACACATATATATAAGAATAAGGCTCAAGACAAGTTGTTGGAAAACCTGCTTAAAACAAATGATTTTCTAAAGAAGAAAATAAAGGAAATGAGTTATGGTGAGAAAAGAGTATTAGACGTATTAAAAACAATAATGATATCGCCAGAAATATTGTTAATTGACGAACCTTATGAATCCTTAGATAACTCGAATAGAGAAAAAGTAACAAATATTATTGAAGAGATCCTAAATACAGAGTCAGCCATAATAGTAGCGACTTCCAAAAAGCCTCTGGACGGCTGGAAGACATATAGTATTAGGAGCTATTCACCAATAGAGTCATCAAAAGACATAGATGTAGACCCCATTATTAATCAGCTAGGAAAGATAGTGATTCGTAAAGGAGCATATATTAGTAGAGGAAAGAAACGAATAAACTATCCAGAAATAAATCTCAGACCAGGTGAAGGGATCACAATTATTGGTCCAAATGGTGCTGGCAAAACAACCCTTATGCTAGGAATTGCTGGCGCATTAAAAATACATGGAGAACACATTATCAGCGGTAATATAGGCTACGTACCAGACGATGTATCAATGATCTTTTCGTGGCTAAGAGCAATTGATGTTGTTAAAGAATTATGTGGTAATAATGGAGTATGTTTTGATGAATCATTGAGAATAATCGAAGAACTAGGCATTCTATTAAATGATAGATACTTCTATGAACTAAGCGATGGGGAGAAAAGATTATTGCTACTTATACCCCAGATCGTTGCTGGGAAGAGCATTTTATTAATCGATGGAGGATTGGAATACATAGACCAAGTAAGAATACGAGCTGTTGAAAAAATCATTGATGAATATATGAGTCTGGGAGGAATAGTTATAACTTCTCTCCCACTAGGTGATGAATTAGATGTATTGGAAAGGCTTGTCTATACTACTGCTTAGGATATTATTCCTTCTAATAATTGTTGTTTTATATATTCATATTAAGGAAGACCCTGTCATATTTATCTATTCGGCAATAATAATTGTAATAGGCTCTATGATCATTTATTATTCTAGAGGAGAAATTGCTACATCCTCATATATTGTTGGTTTCTTCCTCATTATAACCCTGTTCTTCCTGACAAGATATATCTATGGAGGAGAGGCGCTTGGTATTGCAAAGTATTGTTTCCTTTATTCAGCAATTATCCCATTAGTGATTAGTTTAACTATATCTGAAATAGTGTTCCTTATTGAAACAGGATTTATGAAACCAATACTATTCCTTTTAGTCACTCTAAAACTGAATTTTGCATATTTCGAGAGATTTAGTAATGTATTAGAAGTCTATAAAATCTATTATAGAAACAAGTATAAAACATATGTGAATTCTATAAGAAGCATAATTGGGTCTCTACCCTACATGGTTATAGTCTTAGCAGAATATCTATATGTTAATATGAGGAAGCTCTTTGAATAATCAATTATGGATCATTAATGATTTCTTTGATACTCGTGAAAAAGTTTTTCTTAACTCTATCATTCTTATCAAGTTCAACTCCTTCAATGAGTAATAATTGTTTTTTCACTCTAGGTCCTCCCCTACTATAATTCCTCAGACTACCATCATTTCCAACTATACGATGACAGGGAATGATTATTGGTTTCTCGTTCTTCCTCATAGCATAACCTACTATCCTCGGATGTATACCGAGTGTTTCAGCTATGTCTTTATAGCTTGAGACTTTCCCAACGGGTATTAGCTGTGTAAGTATATGAATAGCTTCCACTATGTCATCTATCTTTGCTTTCCTCAAAACATTTTTATCAGGTTCCCATACAATCAGTTCTTATCACCAACAATCCTTCTGGGTATGGATAGGTTTAAACACCATATTAGCTATTCTTATTTGCTTGGAGTAAAACAGGTGACGTTGAATGAGATCAGCTCCGATGATAGCAGGTGTAGCGTTCCTTATGCTTATATTGTTGCAAACAATGTGTTTTCCAGCCGCCTCGCCTCCATCTACACATTATTCTTATGTTAGGACTCTTACACTCTATGCTCCAGCTGTTGCTAGGAGTGGTGGGGGTGCACTCATTCAAGTCAACCTCACACTTGCATATCCTGGCTCTGGAATGGTGTATTTCACTGCAAGGCCATTAGTGGAAGTTGATACACAAGCAACTGCTAGGATTGCTAGTTATGTTGCCTCAGTAGTGACTGGTCATAACTACTATGATTACGACTACTACGTTGTGATGACTAGTAAGAGTCTTGTTGTAGGTGGTCCTAGTGCAGGAGCTTTAATGACTATTGGCTTCATAGCATTGTTCATGAATAAGACTGTGAATCCCTACGTATGTATGACTGGAATGATCAATCCAGATGGAAGCATTGGGCCAGTTGGAGGTCTCGTAGATAAACTAGATGCGGTAAGTAAAGCTGGATACAAGTATTTCTTAATCCCACTGGGGCAGCGCATAGTATATGTTGAGAAAAGGATCATTAAGAAACTTCCATGGGGATATTATGAGACTGTAAAATATGAACCAGTAGATCTAGTAAAGCTTGGTGATGAAAAGGGAGTTAAAGTAATTGAGGTTGGCAGCATATTTGATGCGATGAAATACTTCTTAAACACAACAATGTCTGCAGAGATCTCGACGCCGGAAATTAATAAGGAGATCATACCGGAACTTGAAGAATATGCTGAGAAGAACTATGAAAAAGCATCTGAGCTATACAATGATTCTCAACAACTATTCAAGAAGCTAGATATGTTGACAAGGATCCAGCTCTACAGTAGGTTTAAGAGTATAGGTGAAATGATTAATAGGCTTGAAAACATGTTGGATAAAAAATACTATGTATCAGCATATTATTATTCATACGAGGTACTTCAACAATCACTTTCATTAAATCTATTACTCAAGATACTGGTTGGGGAGGAAAAGATCAGTAATCTCATTGAATCACTTTATCAAAGCATTAATGAAACATATGAAATAGTTAGAAATACCTCAATTAGTAACGGCATTAATCCTATTGATATAGACATACACGTGGACTTCTATAAAGCCGTTGATACATATACGAGCCTAATAAGTAAGAACGAATCAAGCTATACTAGTGAAGATGTAGACTCTATAGCAAAGGCTATGATCTATCTATACAGGATACATCAGCTATACAACTTGACAAGATTCTTTGAAAACTACAATGTAGATCTTAATGAGTCATTAATGACTCTGTACAGTATAGCGGATTCAGTAGTATCATATGCTTATAGTTTAGCAAGTGATGTAGGCGGCAGTAACCAGTACATTAATAGCGCCATGAAACTCTTCAGTATGGGTATAGATGCTTATACAAAGAACTATACATTAGCTTCCATAGGTTTATTTATACAAAGCATAGTTTATGCGGACCTTGGCATAGAATTATTATTTATAAACAAAGAAGATGTCTTAGCAAATATCAGCGACTACTTATCTAACGAGCTATCAATATACTACTCGTTAACGAATAAGAGCAACTACTTAGCACTCCTATACATTCTAGGAAAAGAGTATAGATTAATGAAGCAGCCAGCGAATGCAATAGCATCATATATGAAGGGGGTAATGACAATAATAATGCTTAATTCCAAGATAAAGGCTTTGGGTCTCATAGAAGAAAACAATAATCCATTACCAGAAATACCCTCACCTACAAAAACACCAAGCAATCCTGCTAACAATACTAATACAACACAGATCACAATAAACACTACACCATTAATGGAAAGATACTATCGTGAAATAGTCTATTTCCTCCTAGGCGTATTTGCAGGCATCCTTATAGGCCTACTAATATATAAAGCAATATCAAGTAGGAGAAGAGTAGAGACGGTTTTTACACCAATATAATTCCATAATCAATAAAACTTGTGAATTCATCCTTATAATCTATTTTAACTTAATAATCTCTATTTGGTGAAGAA
>Ga0256842_1002319_pt1 | contig 13822 bp, 12 predicted proteins | sample 4559240metaG_FD_185973 | JGI IMG/M metagenome (GOLD analysis project Ga0256842, IMG submission 185973) | Hydrothermal vent microbial communities from Guaymas Basin, Mexico - 4559-240 | ecosystem: Environmental > Aquatic > Marine > Hydrothermal vents | place: Mexico: Guaymas Basin | collected...
CTTTTGAGGTTCTTTTTGAAAGAAATAGTTAAAGTCTCTAATTTGTGGAAAATTTATCAAACAGAAACGGAAAAAGTTGAAGCTTTAAAGGGAATAAGTTTTTCTTTGAAGAAAGGAGAGTTTTCAATTTTAATGGGTGCTTCTGGTTCTGGAAAATCCACCCTCCTCCACATCTTAGGCACCCTCGACTTTCCGACAAAAGGAGAAGTTCTCATAAACGGTGTTAATCCCTTTTCTCTTCCTGAAAAAAAGATATCCTCTTTTCGCAATAAAAAAATAGGATTTATTTTCCAATTTCACTACCTTATCAACGAGCTTACGGTTTTAGAAAACGTTATGGTTCCTCTCTTAATTGCCGGAGTAGAAAAGGAAAAAGCTGAAGAAAAAGCGAAAACGCTATTGAAATCTGTAAATCTTGAACATAGATTATCTCACAGACCGTTTGAGATTTCTGGCGGTGAAAAGCAGCGAGTTGCTGTAGCAAGAGCCTTGGTTAACGAACCTGAAATAGTTTTAGCAGATGAGCCTACCGGAAACCTTGATTCTGAAACTGCCAAGTCTGTTATTTCTCTCATGAGAGAACTTAACAGGGAATTTCGAATAACTTTTTTCATAGCTACGCATAATCCAGAACTGGAAAAGTTTGCGGATAGAATATACCTTATAAAAGACGGAGCTTTGATTTAAACCTTATAGAAGGAGATTGTATGTTTGAAAGATTTTCAACAAGAGCCAGACAGATTATCATCAAAGCAAAAGAGCAAGCTGTAGCTTTAAGGTCTGAAAAGTTAGGAACTGAGCATATTCTATTAACGCTTTTAAAAGAAGATGAGATAACGAATCAAATTTTGGCTAAATACAGCATTTCCAAGACAAGGATTCAGGAGATAATCATTTCTCAGGTTCAACCTGCTGCCTTTGAAGTTGATGTCAATACCATAACGTTTTCTACAGAAGCAAGAAGGGTGTTGGAACATGCCCTTGAAGAATCAAAAATCTTAGGTCACGCTTACGTTGGACCAGAACACCTCTTTATAGCCCTTGCCAAAGAAAGACTTGGACTTGCAGGTAGAATTCTGAGAAGTTACGGTTTAGACCACTACACACTAAGAAGGGAAGTTTCTAACTTGTTAAGAGGCATAGTAAGAGAGAAAAAATCCCCCCGTCGTTCTGCAACTCCTAACCTTGATAAATACGGCAGAGACCTTACAAAACTTGCAGAAGAGGGTAAACTTGACCCGGTAATCGGTAGAGAAAAAGAGATAGAAAGAGTTACTCACATTTTAGCCCGTCGCCGCAAAAACAACCCTGTTCTCATAGGAGAGCCGGGAGTAGGTAAAACGGCAATTGTTGAAGGACTTGCTATAAAGATAGCAAAAGGTGAAGTTCCTGAAAAGCTACGTGGTAAAAGAATTGTTTCTCTTGATATGGCTTCCCTTATAGCTGGCACCAAGTATAGGGGACAGTTTGAAGAACGCCTCAAAGCCATTGTTAAAGAGCTTGAAAACAATAAGGATGTAATTCTCTTCATAGATGAAATTCATACGCTTGTTGGAGCGGGAGCTGCTGAAGGTTCTATGGATGCTTCCAACATTTTAAAGCCTTCTCTTTCCCGTGGAGAAATACAGGTAATAGGTGCTACAACGATTGATGAATACAGGAAGTATATAGAAAAAGACGGTGCCCTTGAGAGAAGGTTCCAACCTGTTATCGTTGAGGAGCCGAGCCTTGAAGACACCATAGAGATTCTTAAAGGTTTGAAACCTAAGTTTGAGGAGTTCCACGGCGTAGAAATTACAGATGGAGCGATAGAGAGAGCTGTTAAATTGGCTGTTCGCTATATAAATGACAGAAAGTTGCCGGATAAGGCTATAGACATAATAGATGAAGCAGGTGCAAAGGCGCAACTTCAGATGACGGCTAAAGACGATAGGGTTAAGAAGCTTGAAGATGAAATAGAAAAGGTTAAGGCTTTAAAAGAAGAAGCTCTTGCAATGGCTGAGTATGAGAAAGCTCACTTTTACAAACAGCAGGAAATCTCTCTGATTGCTGAATTGGAAGACTTAAAGAGAAAAATAAAGGAAGAAGGAAAAGGAAAGAAAATAGTTATAGATGAGTCTAAAGTTGAAGAAGTGGTAGCTTTCTGGACTGGCATTCCGGTTCAGCAGCTAAGAGAAAAAGAGGCTGAGAAGCTCTTAAAACTTGAATCTGAACTTCACAAAAGAGTGGTGGGTCAGGAAGAGGCTGTTACAGCTGTTGCAAAAGCTATCAAGCGTTCACGTTTGGGTATAAGGAGTAACACTAACAGACCGATAGGTAGTTTCCTCTTTTTAGGTCCTACAGGTGTAGGTAAAACGGAACTTGCAAAGGCTTTGGCTGAAGCGCTGTTCGGCGATGAAAAGGCAATGGTAAGGATAGATATGTCCGAATACATGGAAAAACATACTGTTTCAAGGCTTATCGGTGCACCTCCGGGATACGTTGGATACGAGGAAGGCGGACAGTTGACCGAAGCTGTTAGGAGAAAACCTTACACGGTAATTCTTCTTGATGAAATAGAAAAGGCGCACCCTGACGTTCTCAACGTTCTGCTTCAAATAATGGAAGATGGACGCCTCACAGACGGTTTGGGAAGAACTGTTTCCTTTACCAATACGATACTTATTATGACTTCTAACTTGGGAGCTAAGCACCTTATCTCTTCTCAAAAAGGTTTGGGTTTTGAAGTAGCAGACGGAAAAGAGGAAGAGCGTTCATTTGAGAGAATGAAATCTTTCGTTCTTGAAGAGGTTAAGAAGTTCTTTAAACCTGAGTTTATAAACAGGCTTGACGGCATTATCGTGTTCCATCCGCTTACCCGTGAAGACGTTAAAGAGATTGTAAGGAAGCAGATAGATAAGTTGAACGAAGAGTTAAAAGAGAGAAACTTGAAAGTTCACGTTACAAACAGATTTGTGGAATACGTTGTTGATAAAGAGTTTAGAAAGGAATACGGTGCAAGAACGATAAGGAGAGCCATTCAGAACTTGGTTGAAGATAGGTTGACCGACGAAATTCTGATGGGAAGATTTACAGAAGGTGGTGAAGTAGTGTTTGACATAACGCCGAAAGGCAGGATAAGCGTTAGAGCCAAGAAGAAAAAGAGGGAAATGGCAGAGTCTAAGTAGAGGAAGTTATGAGAAGGTTTAAGGCGGATAGTATCAAAGGTGATGTGGCTTATTTAAGAGGGCAGGAAGCCCGCCACGCTCTTAAAGTTTTGAGGTTAAAGAAAGGTGATGAAGTAATAATTTTTGACGGTGAAGGAAAGGAATACTTAGCTGTAATTTCTGCTGCATCGCCGACATCTGTTAAGTTAAAGGTTGTTGAGGAGATAAACGTTAACAGGGATAGTTTTTTACGTTCCGTTCTCTTTATGGGTATAACTAACAAGATGCAGAAGTTTGAGATTGCAGTTCAAAAAGCTACGGAGTTGGGCGTTACTGAGATAGTGCCCGTTGTTTGTGAGCGTTCTTCTACTGCTCATAACGTAAAGAACTGGGAAGGTAAGCTGAGAAGGTGGAACGATATAATTGTAAACGCTGCCAAACAGTGCGGAAGGAACGTTCTACCCGTTTTGAAAGAACCTGTAAAGTTGCCGGAAGTTGAGAGTGATACTGATATCTCTTTTGTTTTGTGGGAAAAGGGAGGGAATTCTTTTAAAGATTTTGAATCTTTTTCTGCGTCTTCCGTTTCGTTTTTGGTTGGACCAGAAGGCGGTTTGAGTAAGGAAGAGATAGAGGTTTTGAGGAAGAAAGGTTTTAAACCTATATATTTAGGTAAGAGAATTTTGAGGGCTGAGACGGCGGCTATTGCGGGAATGACGCTGATTCAATACATATGGGGGGATTTGGGATAGATGGGAGAGGTTTTGAAGGAAGTTAGTTTAGGCGATAGGGTAGTGAAGGTCATTAAGGGGGATATTACTGAGGAGGATGTTGATGCAATAGTAAATGCTGCTAACAGTTTTTTAAAGCACGGCGGTGGTGTTGCCGGTGCTATAGTGAGGAAGGGAGGAAGAGTAATTCAGGAGGAAAGTGACAGGATTGTTGAGGAAAGGGGAAAAGTCCCTGTTGGTAAGGCAGTGTATACTTCTGGAGGAAACTTAAAAGCTAAATACGTCATTCATACTGTTGGTCCCGTTTGGGGTGAGGGGAGAGAAGAGGAAAAGCTCAGGAGTGCTGTAAGGTCTGCGCTTAAAGTTGCTGAAGATTTGGGCGTTTCCTCTGTGGCGCTTCCGGCGATTAGCACGGGGATTTTTGGCTATCCTAAAAGAGAAGGCGTGAAAGTTATTGTTGATGAAGTTCTTAAGTTTTTAAAAAACGACGCTCAACATTTGAAAGAGGTAAGACTCGTTAGCATAGATAGCGAGACGGCTTTTTTATTCAGTGAGTTTATTTAATTTTGAAAGTCTGTATCTAAATTCTCTGAACGTAAGTCCTAACAGCTCTGCAGCTTTTGTTTTCTTACCATTCGCAAGTTCAAGGGCTTTCAATAAATACTCTTTCTCTACGCTTTTAAGTATCTCTTTTAAATTGACTCCTTCTTCTGTTAAAGGTGGGAGCAGAGAAGGAGGGGTTTCGGCAGAGAGAACACCTTTACCTAAAATTCCATCGTCGCACATAATTACTTCTCTTTCCACGATATTTTTTAGTTCCCTTACGTTTCCTTCTAACGGCTGATTCATGAGATGGTTTATAAAACTTTGAGAAATGCGCTTTATCTCCTTGTTGTATTTTTTTGAGAGTTCTTTAACGAAGTAGTCTACTAATAGGGGGATGTCCTCTTTGCGTTCTCTTAAGGGTGGAATATGAATCTGTATTGTGGATAGGCGGTAGAATAAGTCTTCACGGAAGTTTCCTTTTTTAACTTCCTCTTTTAGGTTTTTATTCGTAGCTGCAATTATTCGAACGTCAACTTCTTTTTCTTCTGTTCCTCCCAACGGGATGAACCGTTTGGTTTCTAAAAATCTTAAAAGTTTTGCTTGAAGGGAAATGGGCATGTCTCCTATTTCGTCTAAAAAGAGCGTTCCGCCGTTTGCAGCTTCTATAAGCCCTTTTTTATCTTTTGTTGCGCCGGTAAAAGCCCCCTTTTTGTATCCGAAAAGTTCACTTTCAAGGAGTTCAGAAGGTAAAGCAGCACAGTTTATTGCGATGAACGGCTTTCTGTTTCTGTTGCTGAGGTTGTGGATTGCCCTTGCTACTACTTCTTTTCCTGTTCCGCTTTCGCCCGTTATCAAAACGTTTACATCGTATGGTGCGATTTTTCTGATTGTTTCTTTGAGTTTTTCGGTGGCGGGGGATTTTCCTATGAGTTGGGGGATTTCAGAGGTTTCTACCTGCTTTTTGAGTTCTATTTTATCCTTGAGGTTTCTTATTATCAATCTTAAGTCTTCTAACCTAAAAGGTTTTTCTATGTAGTCGTAAACGCCTAATTCAAAGGCTTCTTTTATCGTTTCCGCTGATGCAAAGGCTGTTATGATAACTATCTCTGTTTCAGGTGAATCTTTCTTTATCTTTCTTACTATTTCCATTCCGTTGCCGTCGGGAAGCCTTAGGTCTATCAGTGCTATGTCGAAAGAGTTGTTTTTTAAGTGGGTTTGAGCTTCTGCTATAGTGTAAGCGCTTGTTACGTTGAAAGAAAAATCTTCTAATAGGATTTTCAATATTTCCTGAAGGCTTCTTTCGTCTTCAAGAATCAGTGCTTCCATCAACCTTCCTCTGAAAGTGGTAGTTTAACTACGAATTTTGCACCGCCTAATTTGCTCTTTTCTACTTTTATTGTTCCTCTGTTTTCCAGTATAAATTTATTAACTATGGAAAGTCCCAAGCCTGAACCGTTTGGATTTTTCGAATAAAACGGTTCAAATATTTTCTCTTTTTCCTCTTCCTTTATACCGGGTCCATCATCTTCTACAATGATTTCTAACGTGTGGTTCTTTTTACGGCAGTGAATTTCCACTTTAGAGTCAGCCCATTGAAAGGCGTTTCTAACGATGTTTTCAATGGTTGAGTAAAATCCGCGGGCATCTGTTTTGATTTTTATCGGTTCTGTTTCTAATTTATAGTTTTTACCAAAGTGTTGGAGCGATTGCAGTATCTCTTTGAATGCTTCTGGCAGGAAAATTTCTGTTTTTATGGGTGAGGAGGGGCGTGATAAGTGGAGGAAGTCTTTTACTATTCTGTCGAGTCTATCTGTTTCTCTAAAGATTATTTCTAACAAACGTTCGTTTTGTCTTCCCTCTTTTATCAGCTCTAAAGCGCCTTTGATGGAGGCTAATGGGTTTTTGATTTCGTGAGCCATATTGGCGCTTATTTCGTATAGTCTTTTGTAAAACTCTGTTCTTTCCTTTTCTTTTTCTAACTCTTTTATGTAAGAGGCTTGGATTTTGAGTTTTTTTCCTAATTTGGCTCCTGCAAAGAACATTGCAATTAAAGCCGTGCTGTTCAGTATTGTCTGAACTCCTGTTGCTATCCCTTCGTTGTGTTTCTGGATGAAGTAGATAATGTGAAAGGAAAGCCCAAATAAAAGAGCTGCTGCTCCGCTTGTGTCGCCTAATATTATTGTTGAAAAGAAAATGGGAAATATTAAGAAGATAGAAAAGAAGTTGTAACTGAGGATATTTGATGCTACCAAAGAAAAGATGGCTGCTTCGTCTAACAGGAATTCGAGGGTGTGGGGATTTTTTGAAAAGATGAGAAGTATTGCACTTGCAGCGGCGTATATTCCTAAAATGAACATAAAATTCTGGGTTACGTAAAGTTTATTTATGGAGGACAGAGAAAGGAAGAGAAAGAAAGTGCCGGATGAGAAGGCAAGCCTTCCCACCCTATACATAAGATAGAGTTTATCCGGAAATAGGTTACTGTTTTCAATTTCTTTCACCTGTTAGCTCTTTTTCTAAAGCTGTTTCGTAGAGTTGTTTGGCTTCGGTAATGTTTAAGTTAACGATTTCTTTGCCTTTATGCTTTATTATACCTGTTTTCTGCGCCGTTACTGTTCCAATTAGTTTTGCTGGAACCGTTTTCTTTTTGAAAAACTCTAATACTTCTTCAACCTTTTCTGGTGATACCGTTATAATGACTCTGCTTTGTTCTTCTCCGAAGAGCAGAAAATCTGTTCTTATATCTTCAGAAAGTTCTACCTCAAAGCCCAACTCTCTTTCAAAGGCAGATTCAAACAACGCAACGGCTAATCCACCTTCGGATACGTCATGAGCACTTTTTATCATTCCTTTTTCTATACTTTCAATTAAAGCGTTCTGTAGTGTTTTTTCGAATTGAAGGTCTATTGTCTGTCCCTGTCCTTTTACCGTTCCCGTAACTAACTTTTGATATTCAGAGCCTGAAACGTTACCTGTGTTTTCGCCTAACAGGATTATTGCGTCTTCTGGTGATTTGAAGAACGATGTCATTCTTTTTTCAATATCGTCGATTACTCCAACGCATACAACGGTTGGGGTTGGGTAAACTGCCCTTTTGCCGTTTTCTGTTGTTGTTTCGTTGTAGAAACTGACGTTTCCGCTTACCACTGGTGTTTCAAGGATTCTACATGCATCTGCCATTCCGTCTGTTGCTTTAACAAACTGCCACATGATTTCCGGGTTTTCCGGGCTTCCGAAATTGAGGCAATCGGTTATGGCTTTTGGTCTGGCACCGGTGCAGGCAACGTTTCTTGCTGCTTCTGCAACTGCTATCTTGCCACCTTCGTAAGGATTTAGGTAGCAGTATCGTGCGTTGCAATCCGAACTTATAGCTATACCTTTTTTGCTCTCCTTTACTCTTATGAGAGAAGCGTCTCCGCCTGGGTAGATAACAGTGTTTATTTGAACCATATGGTCATACTGCCTGTAAATCCACCTTTTGCTTGCTATTGTTGGTGATGAGAGGAGTTTTTTGGTTATTTCGTTGTAGTCTTTTGGCTCTGGGATTTCGTTCTGGTTGTAGTTTCTGTTTTCTATTATGTATTTGGGAGTTTTGAAAGGTCTGTAATAAACAGGAGCTTCGTCTGTTAACGCTTTTATGGGAAGTTCCGCAACTTTGTCGCCGTGCCAGAAGAGTCTTATTACAGGTTCTTCTATTATTTCTCCTATTACGCAAGCGTCCAATTCCCACTTGCGGAATACTTCCATTATCTCTTCTTCTTTTCCCTTTTCGCAGACAACAAGCATTCTTTCCTGAGATTCTGAAAGCATTATTTCGTAAGGAGTCATGTTTTCTTCGCGCAAGGGAACCTTGTCAAGGTTAAGTTCTATTCCGACGCCGCCGCGGGAAGCCATTTCGACAGAAGAGGAAGTTAAGCCGGCTGCGCCCATATCTTGAATGGCTACTATGCCGTCCTTTTCCATCGCTTCAAGGCAGGCTTCAATAAGGAGCTTTTCTATGAACGGGTCTCCAACCTGAACGTTGACTTTCTTTTCAACTTCCTCTTCGGAAGAGAATTCCTCTGAAGCCATTGTTGCTCCGTGAATGCCGTCCCTTCCCGTTTTTGAACCTACGTAGATAACGGGGTTTCCGACGCCGGCAGCTTTAGCGTAGAAAATTTTGTCTTTTTTTACTATTCCCAAAGCAAACGCGTTTACTAAAGGGTTTGTCTGATAGCAGGAATCAAAGTAAACTTCGCCGCCTATAGTTGGAACGCCTACACAGTTTCCGTAGTGGCTGATTCCAGATACTACTCCTTTAACGACATAGCGCATCTTTGGGTCGTGGAGTTCACCAAAGCGTAGAGAATCCATGCAGGCGACAGGTCTTGCCCCCATCGTAAAAACATCCCTTAAAATCCCTCCTACGCCTGTTGCTGCTCCGTGGAACGGTTCTATGAATGATGGATGGTTGTGGGATTCTACTTTAAAAGCTGCACAGATTTGTTTTTCTTCATCAACCATTATTATTCCGGCGTTTTCTCCTGGTCCTTGAACGACCCACGGTGCTTCTGTGGGGAATTTTTTAAGGTGGGGACGGGAGGACTTATAGGAACAGTGTTCTGACCACATTGCAGAGAAAATCCCCAACTCCACCAAATTAGGTTCTCTACCTAAAATCTCTTTTATTTTTTCGTATTCCTCATAAGTTACGTGTTGTTCTATTACTTTTCTGTCCATTCCTGCTCCTTCAGCTTTGGTTGTCTGCATAGGAAAGTATATCAGGAAAGAGTTAATTACTTGAAAAGTGGTTAGTTGTGTTTTAAATTTATTTTTAGAAAATTTAAAATAAAATTTTAGGAGGAGAGAGATGGCAGTTGTTGGATTTGCAAAGTTGGAGGCTCTTTTTAGAAAAGCTGCAAGCCTTGATATTGATAAGAACAAGGCTAAAGAGATTACGGATATTGTTGAAAAGAAACTTTACGACCTGCTTTTGGTGGGTGAAAGGAACGCTAATTTCAACAACAGAGAAGTTATCTGGGAGTGTGACATTCCTCTAACAAAAGGTTTCCTTGAATCTATGCAGAAGTTTAAGGATTTAAAAGAGACTCTTGACTTGAAGGATATTCTTGACTTTTTGGCTACTCAGCCGCCTTTAAAGTATCCGCTTGAAGCAGAGCTTGAGAAAAAACTTCCGGAAATTGTTGGAACCTTGCTTTACATCCTTGCAAGGATAATTAAGGAAACTTCTCCCGATTGTAGGCAACCTTCTTCTGAGGATATAGAGAGAGCAGGTAAGATACTTGACCTGACTATGTAGTTGCTTGCTTGTTTGTGTTTGAATTTAGAAGTCCCCCTGCGATTGAGGGGGATTTTTTATTTATAATTGGTTTATAAATCGACAAAACAGTAGGGAGGTGCTTTGTTCGTTAACTTGAATATGACTTTAAAGGAGTGCCTTGAGAGATACCCTGAGGTTAAAAGCGTTCTTTATCGCTACATAGAGGAGTGCCTTTACTGTGAAGGTTTTAAGGATGAACCTCTTGAGGTTGTTTTGAAAGCGCATCGTCTTCATCCCGAAAAGATTGTGAAAGAGATTAACAAATATTTGGAGGAGAAGAGGAGAGATGGAGTTTAATGTATATTCTGCCGTTAAGACGGTTGCAGAATTGATGTGTTGCGCAGCGATAACGGCTCCTAAAGGAAAAGGACAGAACCTTTTATACGTAAAGATTTTTGAGAGTGAAGAGAAAGATAAAGTTGCAGACTTGATGGAAAAGTTGGGAGAAGAAAATAACGTTAAGTTTTTTGTCAGAGATGCGAAGAACGTTAGAGATTCTTTAATTGTTGTTTTTATAGGAACAGAAGTTAAACCGAGAGGCGTTCCTTTTTGTGGTTTTTGCGGTTTTGAAAATTGTGAAAAATCAGCCGCTGCAGGTGCTTACTGCTCTTACGCTGTTGGGGATTTGGGAATAGCGGTAGGGTCTGCCGTTAAAGTGGCGGCAGAGCACTGCATTGATAACAGGATTATGTTTTCTTTCGGTAAGGCAGCTATTGTAGGGGGTTTTGTCCCCGAAAAAGTTAAGTTGGGTTACGGTATTCCACTTTCTGTAAGCGGAAAGAATATATTTTTTGACAGGAAAATGTAATGAAAAGTGTTGCTTGGGTAGTTATTCCTAAAGGGGATGTAGTAGAAACTCTGCGGGTGGAGCTTCCTGCTCTTATTGATGGTTCTTTCAACCTGAAAAAGCCGTGCTGGATACACATAAGACAGATTACCGATGAAGTGGAAGAGTTTCTGATAGAAAAGCTGTCTATAAATGAGCTTTCCGTTGAAGACTGTAAAACGGAAGCCCGTTCTAAGGTTGAAATTTTTGATGATTACATATTTCTTTTGATGAACTACTTTGACGGTGGGGTAAGCAGGCAGAAAAAACTGTGTGTTTTCTGGGGAAAAGATTATATCGTTACAATTGGTAGCAGAAGGCTTTTTGAGGAAGCAAAGAAAAACTTAACGCTTGAGGAGAATCCCTTTGGAGAGGGGGTAGGTAAAATTCTATGGCTGATTTCGAGTGTTGTAGCAGATAAATTTAAAACTGTTACGGATATTTTAGAAGAACAAGCTGACGAAGTTGAAGCTTTGGTGTTTAAAGAGCAGAATCCTGAACTGCTGGAAGACATATCTGACTTATCTTATGAGATATTAACTCTGAGAAGAGCTTTAAAACAGCTGAGGGATACTTACAGGTCTTTGATTTCTTATGCTTCCGGGTTTTTAAAAGGTGAGGATGTTCACTACTTTAGAGACTTACTTGATGAAGTATCAATACTCTACGATAGGGCAGAGACCCTTCACGAGTTTATTCAGAACGTTTTGAACGTCTTTTCTTCGCTTGTTTCTTTTAGGTTGAACGAAGTTATGAAAACACTGACCATTTTCGTTACAGTTCTTGAACCTTTGATGGTGATAACGAGTTTTTACGGTATGAACGTTGAAAATTTGCCTTTAGCTGCTAAACCATACGGTATATGGGTTATTTCTGTTTTTATGTTAGGAATAACGTTGCTTCTCCTTTACTATTTTAGAAAAAGAATGTGGATTTAGATTTCTTTTAAGAAGTCGTTTATAGTTATTATCTTGAATTGAATTTCTTCATCACCGCAGTATTCGTTAACCCAACTCTTACACTTCTGGATACAAAAGTTCATATCAATTTTAGGAGCAAAACTTGCAAGGTAGATGTTAACGTCTGAAAAGTATTTTTTGAGTTCTTTTGAGAGGAGGTGGAGGTAGAGGATTTTCTCTCTAACCTTTCTTGAACGTTCGGAATGTCCTGTTCCCAGTCTTATAAAAAATTCAACGTTGCCTTTACATTCGTAGCCTTCAACGTAGTTTCTTCCCCAAAAAGTTACATCTATGTTCTTACCACTTAGGTTTTTTTTATTGCAGAAAACTTTAAGTTTCCTTCTATTTACCATAGGTTGGCAGTGAAGGCACATAAGGTTTACTACTTTTCTGTTAATTGGTCCGAGATGAAAAACTAATTCTTCGAAGAGTCTTCCTTTTCTTAAAGCTATAAGGTCGTTTTGGGGAATTTCCTTGCCTGATAGGTTTTCTGAATGTTTGAGGAAAAAATTTTTCAAAAGTCTCCACAGTTTGAATTTACCGTGTTCGTTAAGGGGTATAGTTTCGAGAAATTTTTCCTTTTTGGTTTTTTTAAACTCTATAAACTCTCCTACCTTATCTACATACTGAAAAAACTCTGCTATTGAAATAATAGTGGAAATTCGTCGATGGTAAGGAAGGCATATTAAAAACCTAACCAACTCTTCAACGGGAAGTCCTAAAAACCTTTCTACATCAACGTAACAGCTGAAAACGTTCATTATCTGTAGTATTTAAGCAGTGATAAGTCTTTGGTTTGCTGTATGGCGGCGAGTAGTGCATCGTAAGCAGTTTTTGCCTTTTCGTATTCAGAAATAGCTTGAGCGTAATCGGTATCTTCCAACTTTGACACTAAGTTTGAGTAATGAAGTCTTAAGTTTTCGTTCTGCGTTTTCAGATTTTCTACCGTTGCTATCTGCGTTCCCAATATTGAACGGTATTCCATAATTTGGTTAAGTCCTTTGTCAAAAGCGTCTAATAATTTCATAGAAGTGCCGTCTACAGTTATCTCTGCTGTATTTAACTGTTTGATATCGCCACTTTCTATTATGTCAATTATTTTATCTATTACTTCTACGGCTGTGATTTTTCCGCTTGTTTGGTTGACTCCAAACATGTCTGCACCGTTATAGTTTAGTTCCACATCTACACCGTTCGCTACAGAAATTTTTGTTGTATCAACCGTGTAGTTACCACTACTATCTTGATATTTAAACTTTCCGTCTGAATCAAAAGGAGGGTCTTGAACTTTTACTCCTCCGAATATGTAGTTGTCTCCAATTTTGAAGTTTGCCTGATTAATTATGTATTCTTTTGCTGCTTTAAAATAGTCAACCAACGTTTTGGCATCTTCATCGTTTATAACGCCCGTGTTCATAACTTGAACGATTTTCACTCTTACTTCCTGGAGGGTATTAACAACTGTATCTAAAACGGATTCTGCATTTTCAAGAGATGTTTTAGCAAAGTCTATGTTCCTGTTGAACCTTTCAAATGTTGATATAAGTTTTTTAAATCTGAGAACTCTTGCAGAATCAACGGGATTATCGGAAGGATAAAGTAACCGCTTTCCTGAAGAAAGCTCTTCAGTTTTCCTCTGTAGCGTTGCTTCTCTTTTTCTGTCGTATTTTATGAAAAGGTCAAAGAATTTTATATCGGGCACCCTCATTTTTTACCTCACCATTCCCAATACTGTTTGGAGTAGTTCATCTGTTACAGTTATTACTCGTGCTGCAGCTTCATAAGCTCTTTGGTATTTTGTGAGGTTTACTAGCTCTTCATCCATATTAACGGATGATAATTCCTTCATTTTATCTTCTATACTGCTTAAAAGAAACTTGCTGTTTTCTGTTTTGTTTTTTACGTATTCAAGTTCGCTGCCCAAGGCGGAGACTATTTCTGTGTTGTAATACTCAGAGAAGCTCAGATTATTCAACTCACTCCATGTTTTGTCTTTCAGCTCGATTAGTTTTTTAATGTTTCTGTTATCGGCATTTAGACTGTCTGAACTACTTGCAGCGGCTATTTTTTTAGGGTCTGTAAAGTTTAACGTTATATTAGAAGCATCTATGGTCGTGCTTCCGTTATCTGCTTTGAATAACGCTTCTCCATTGGGAGTGGTAGAACCAGAAGGGGCATATAGGTCATATCCCTCCTTTTGTTGGTCGTTTATCTCCTTAGCAAATTTTTCGGTAAATTTGTTTAGTTTATCCATTGCTTCGTTTACAGCATCTATTCCTTTTAAAGTTCCGCCTATT
>Ga0256842_1002320_pt1 | contig 13816 bp, 9 predicted proteins | sample 4559240metaG_FD_185973 | JGI IMG/M metagenome (GOLD analysis project Ga0256842, IMG submission 185973) | Hydrothermal vent microbial communities from Guaymas Basin, Mexico - 4559-240 | ecosystem: Environmental > Aquatic > Marine > Hydrothermal vents | place: Mexico: Guaymas Basin | collected...
CATACGCATGTAATAGTGCAACTGGATGCTGCATTTTTTTATCAACCTGAGCTTGTAAATTGAGTTCGATATATATTATAACAGTATCATATTCATTAGTAAAAGTGTAAGTTGAATAATCAGCGCGGTGTACTAAGTGCCCTGGCGTAATTAATTCATCTTCGTCCGCGGGCCTCCGTTCCCCAGTCTCGACGTCTTCAAGATAATATTTATCATCATTTTTATTATAAATTACTTTGTTAATCTTGCTTCTTAAACCATAATAATCGAAAATACGTTTTATCTGCTTAATTAATTCTTTCGAACCTTGTTTGTAAAAATATTCATTGATTTTCATAAATAAAATACGCACCAGTTCAGTTGCATCTTCTTCTAGTAAACCGTAACCCAGAGCCAATTTGATCATAAATGGATTGATTTGTTCCATTTGATCCATTATTGAAATAATATCTTTTGCGTTTTCTTCGTACAGTTTTACTAAATAATCAGTTAAAAATTCTTTCAAATCTTCTTGTTGGCTAGCGACCAGATCACTGAACATAGTGTTTTTTAAGAACATGTCTACGAAATCAACAATTCTACTGCGCTCCACGTTTAACATGTTATTTCCTTAAGTTTTAAAAGTTTTTCTAATAATTCTAATGTTTGATCATCCTGGTCTGCATTAAGACAATCATCATTACAATTTGTTAAAGGTATTTTAAGCTGAGTAACAGAACCTAGTTTGCTGCATTTTTTTAAGTCTCTGATAACTTGATTGAATTCTACTATATTAAAATGTTCTAATTTATAATCAAAGTACATATTAACTTCTCTGCACAATTGTTCTACGTTATCGAGCAACGGTTGATATTCACGCATCCAATATTCGAAATCGTACAACTTATAATTAAATTGATTAAACAACTCGTGTGATAAAATATTCAAATTATCATAAAGTGTTTCTGATTTGATAGGCGCGGTTTCAAAGTCACATTCGAAGATTTTTAATGAGTCTTCTATTGTTCTGTGAAATCGCACATCATTTATCTTATACACAGTATGCGAGTTATCATCATAAAACATCAACATATCATTAGGATGCGGCGTTTTAATAAACTTCAATGTTGCTGTGAACGATTGGCTAGTTTCAGTATTACCGTGAGCAGAAAACTGGGTAACAGCAGGCGCATTTTGAAATAACGGTATATTCTCATATACGCGCCATTTTAATTGCGTCAATCTGGAACTCCAATTTTGCAATGCACCGCCCACATTGTCCCATACGCTATTTTCAGTGTCTAATAAAATTAATCGTGTATTAACTGAATAGCTGTCGTTCCAATATGCATATTTGTTAAAAAGATCATTGTACTCAGCCCATAGGTTCTGTTTATATCTGCTATAATCAAACATACTAGCTCCTATTTGATAGTGATAGTGTAGCGGGTTTCGTTAATTGTTATAATAATCTTGTATTCCACCGTCCCATATTCACTGTTTTCTTCTGTTTTTACTGTTGCATCGAAATCATAATTTAAAATATTATTTATTAAAAAATAATTTTTAAGCATATATGTGAGACCATCCATCTCAGCTTGCAGCATTTCTTCTACTTGGTGAACAGATAAATCGTGCAAATATTTTTTAATATTTGTGCCATACCAAGGCATAAAAGGTATCGAACCGTTAGCTGTAGATATGAATCTTCGATAAACAACCACTATAAACTGTTCAATATCAGTTTCTAATGTTTCTATGTCATCGAACACTGTGTCCATAAAAATACTAGGTACTTTAATTGATATTTGATATTCATTTTTGAATACAGTGACTAGTATATTTTTGACTTCTATGTTGTATCTAAAAAAATAATCAATCAATAAATCATCATCGATCTCAGCTAATGGTTGCAAGTCAATTCTGTCTGTAAACGGAAGTTTAGTATGATCAAGACACTCAACACCTTCCTCGTTTATTCGCACAATATTATTATCTTTAAATAATCGATATGCAACTTTGTATTTAAGTTCTTTATTGAAATCATCATAATATACAAATCCTAGTTCTTTAGCTTTTGAAATAATAGATAACGGTAACAAAGTAATTAACACAGGATTGTTTTCAATATGCGTATAAGCAATTTTAATATTGTAATCCTGTATATTGATTAATGCCATAGTGACCCCTTTGTATTTGTTGCTAGTTATTGGGTGATAGGGTTCTAGCGGGTGGAGAAGAGAATCTGATATATCTATATTAGATATACTGAAATTAAAAGATTTTTATATAGATATTATATAGAAAAAGGAGGATTATAAAATGATAAAAAATAAGCAAAAAGCAATTGAGTATATAATTGATACATATTTTGGTAAAAATTCATCTGAAAATACCGGTAAAATACACAAAATTAAAAAGGAGGTTGATCCAAAAATAATTGAAGAATTGTATGATGAATATCCATGGACTAGAAGATCAAATGGGCTTTTAGAATTAGTTTATTGTTTAAGAAACAATATTAAAAAAGAGCCTAAATGTTTAGTTTGCGGAAAACCATTAGAATTTTATTTTGCTCATAAGAAATATAACGATTTCTGTTCTCGTAAGTGTGCTGCTGAATATAAGAAAAATATTCTTAAGTACATAGATACAAAAAATAGAGCGAGTGATGAAGAATTTGATCAATTCGTAAAAGAAGTTTCTACAATTGAGAAAATGAAAAATGATCAGTTACGTGCGGAATTGAAAGATGATAAGATCAAGTATATTGCTAACCTTCCGCTAAATATTCTTGGTTATATTAAAAAAAGATGGCCGTGGGTCACATCAACGCGCGAAGCGTTTCATTGTTATCTAAACAATATAGATACTAAACCGGTATGTGTTTATTGTAGAAAACCTGTCGAATTCAAAGGGTCCAAACAAGCATACGGTTATTCAGATTATTGCTCACTTGATTGTGCGGAGAACGATAGTCGTGAAATTATTAAAAATGAAAGCAGATTGAAAGAATTCATTGAAAAAAAATATTTCACAAATAATATGACTAAAGCAAACCGCGATTTATGCAATGAATCTAAAATGGAAGCCGCTGGATTTGGTTTGATTAAAGATTTTGTTTTAAAAGAAATCACATGGGCTAAAACCTTGACTGAGGCGATGTACGCATATTATTATGATATTAAAAAACGTCCTGTGTGTGAGAGATGCGGTGGCGAGGTACGTTTTGTAGATGTAAAGCAAGGATATAAGCATTTTTGTAGTCTCTGGTGTGCGAAAAACGCATCGCCTAAAGAGAAAAAAGAAATTCACACCGTTGACGAATTAATTAAATTTTTTAAAAATGAATATTTTAAAAATGGCTATTCGCCGAAAGATAGGTGGCGCGGCGACAAGAGTGTTCATAAAATTATCAAAAACAATAAAATACTAGATATGTTGTATGCAGAATACCCGTGGACTAAAGAATCTGGGAGATTACTTGAACTCGCATATTGTATAACTCATGCTATACATGAGGCACCTAGATGTCCAGTTTGCGGAAAAAGAGCGAAATTTAATTTTCATGTTAAACAATATAATACATTTTGTTCACACACTTGTCGTGGTATTTATAGCACAGTTAAATTGAGCGGAGAAGAAAATAAAGATAAAAAATTGTTGAGAAGCATAATCAGATTTTTTAACAAAAATAAAAATAAAAAATTAAAAAATCTAACACGCAAGTGGTTAGCTGATAGGTTTAAAACAAATGTACTTGCTATTCAGCGTTGGTGCGAAAAATTCAATATTGAATTAGTAGATGATATTCCTTACCGCAGCACCATGGAACTTGAAATGAAATATTTTCTTGATGAATTAAAAATTTCTTATATCGAAAATGATCGCGAAGTTCTAAATGGGCAAGAACTTGATTTCTATTTACCAGATTTTAAACTAGGTATCGAGATTCACGGTACTTACTGGCATTCGCTTAACAGAATAGCAGATAACCGTTTTAATGGTGATTTGAAACTTGCAAAAAATTACCATGTGAATAAATTTAAAAAATGCAATGATAAAGGAATCAAACTTTATCAGATTTATGAGCATCAATGGAAAGACAGTATCAAACGTGAAATCTGGAAATCACGTATCGCGGTTGCAGTTAATCATAAAAATGTGGTAAGAATTTATGCACGTAAATGTCAAGTAAAAGAGGTTTCTAATGAAAAAGCAAAAGAATTTCTAAATAGAACTCATATTGATGGCAATGTTAATGCTAAAATCAATTTAGGTTTATATAATGGTGAAAGGCTAGTGGCGTTGATGACTTTCGGTAAAACGCGCTTCGACAAAAAAAATGAAAATAAATCATGGGAACTTTACAGATACAGCAGCGAATTATATACAGTGGTAATTGGTGGCGCATCTAAACTATTAAAATATTTCATTAATAATTATATGAATAAAAATGAAATATTAATATCATTTTCGAATAACGATTATAGTAATGGTCAGTTGTATGAAAAACTCGGATTTGAAAAAATAAATTATTCAGAAAGTTATTTCTATGTAGGCAGGAATAATAAAGTCTACAACAGGCTACAGCTGCAGAAACATAAATTGCCAGAGTTATTTGAAATCGATAAAGAAGAGCTAGAAAGTAAAACAGCAGATCAAATAATTGAAGAGCAAGGAATTTCGAAAATTTATACTAGCGGGCAAACTAAATGGAAGCTGGAAATACCATAAGCACCTGAGGCGATGCCTCAGGTGCTTATTTTGTTTTTTTTTACTTTAAAAAAAGCAAAAACTAGGAGCCGAAGCTCCTAGTTTTTTTTCGAATTTTTTTAGCTAACTATTAAGCTAAAAATCCTTGATAGTTTTCAATTTTAATTACACCAACACTGTTAGATCTTAAAAGTTCAACGCTGTAACGGCTTTCTACAAATAATCTACGCTTAGAGTTTGTAGTTTCCTCAACGATCACAAGCGGCTTGTAAACAGCAGTCAAGAGAGTCGCATCACCTGCATTGCTTCCTTTTTTCCACATATAAAGAGTGTTGTTATCAATAGCATTACTTCCGATGATTTTCATTTTAGCGAATTCAGCAATACCGAAACCAGCTTGCCCGAATTCACCTTTTCCATCAGGTAAATTGATTGCAAAATCTTGAATAGATTTTAGAAGTGCAGCCATATCAGTACCAGTAGCGATAATATCAGCCCATCTTCTTGTTAGTCTATAAATTCTTTCTCTAACAATCATGATTTTAGGCACGATTGAGCTAAGTACTGCTCTCGGATTTTCATAGTAAACACTTGGTAAACTTGCGAAGTCAAGTGTTGTACTTAGTCCAGCTGCTATAGCATTTTGCTCTTCAGCTTTAAGAATATCAGCTATATCATAGTCTCTGTTAAGCTCGATTTGTAATTTAACCATATCAGTTAACTGCGCCAAGATATCAACATTGTATAAAGATTTCCAGTCTTGAATTACTTCAACAATGTTTTCGATTTCGAATTTTTCAGCGTTATCAGCATTAATATCAACAGCAGTGTTAAGTGGTTCAACTTTTACGATAGCTTTGTTAATTCCATTACCTACAACTCTTACTTTGATAGTAACTTCATTAGTTTCAAATGTAGAAGTTGATGCATTTTCAACAATTACATTGCTCCAAGTAACATCGCCGCTAGATGCGTTGATTGTACCAGTAGCTCTGAATTTAACTTCTACACCGTCAGCTGCTGTGATAGAATAATCAACAGAGAAATGCCCTCTAGAATCCACAGCTGCATAAACTACATTATCATGCTCGATAGTGTTACCACCAGAATCAGTCTCAGTAACTTTAACACCAGTTAGCATTAAACCGCGTTTAGAAATTCTGAAATCATCTTTTGTAATTCCAAGCACACTGTAAATATTAAAGAATTGATTTGATTGAGTGATTTCTTTGATACCAGGTCTAACCGCGTCAGTGGCTGTTGGGAATTTAACTTCGTTTACTGTTCCATCAACATCGATAATTTTAGCAACCCACTCAAGTACAGGAACAGTAGCAGTAGGTGTTTTCATATTGTAAATTACAGTACCATCATTGCTAAGTGTTGGTGTATTGTACACCATAGTAACCATCGGTAAACTAGCAACAGAAAACGCGATAGCTTCAGGAGATGTTAATGTTGAATTAGCATCTTCAAGGATCACTTCTCTCTGTCTATCTAGAAGATCTCCAACAACATCAGCATTTTCAATATTTTCAAGAATCGCTTCTTTAAAATTTTTATACTCAATTTCATCGATTAAGATAGATTTCATACCCTCAATAGATTCAAAAAGAGGTGCGTTATTTTCTATAAATGATTTATAGTTAGCGAAAATATTTGCCATATTTAATCCCTTTTGTTAAATTTTTAGATTTTTAAGAAAATTTTATTCAGTCTTTCGTTAGATAGCGCTTGTTCCACTATCATCTCAGTTAGTTCTTCGTATGTGCCCTTCATGCAGATACCTGCTGCGCACACACTATTCTCTTCAGCAGCGCCTTCCATGATCACTGACCCATCTTTGCTAGATGTTTCCATCTCTTGAATAACTTCAAATTCCTTTAATGCAGCACTTAAATCATTACTTTCGTTAAGGATTTCAGTAACAATTGCGCTTGAATGAGAAGGAGTGCTTACAACATCGTACGTAATAGGGTTTAAAGCAGTTACTAGCAACGTACCATCTGGTTGGCTTTCCACAGAGCCTACTGCGCGTAAGCTAAAACCAATTTGAGCACCGTCTTTTACCAAAGATCTTAAAATTCTACCATTAGGAGTATCAAGAACTTCGAAAATACCGGTAACTGTATTACCATCAAATTGGATATCCGTAATAAGCGCGCAGGCTTCTTTCAGTTTAACAGCCACGGCTCTTTTTTTAAGAACAGCAGGATCACTGGTCTCTGGTAACGGATGATCCAGCTCAGAATATAAGTTTCGAGACTGTGCTTTGGGAGCCAGTTTCTCAGCAACTTGAGATAAAACTTCAGGTGGATATATTCTATTATTGAAATTTCTTTCATTTGCAGTTTGTAAAATAGCTTTAAAAATTAGCTTCGGAGAACCGTTGGCCTCATAACCTTCTTCAATTATTTGAATTTTATTCGAAGGTGTTATAAAAGCCTGCTCCATTATCAATTGAACAGTTTTTTTCATTTTAGATTTCCTTTGCAAAATATTATGCATATTACAGGCTTTAGTTCTTCATTAAGATTAAAGGAAAATTAAGATTTATCCTTTAACTTCAATTTTTTTATAATTGATTTTTGAAATTTCGTCTACTGGGATTCCGTATTCACGCATTCTTGTTTCAGTAGTTTGGTCCATCACTTCAGCTGTTTTTAATTTACGCGCTACTTTCATAGAATTTAGAAATTTGTTTACTATGTCATCAAAAGATTTAACCGTTTGAGGAAAACTTTTTATTGTATAATCAGTTACAGAGTAATTAGTTTTCAGCTGCACGGTGCTTGCATTTTTCTTAATTATTGGCAACTGCATTAATTGATTATTGATTGCGTATAAATTACCACCAATTTTGAAATAAGATCCGTGTATCAGTGCAGGAATTTTCAGCTTAGTAACATATGCACGCCCTTGTTCAGGTTTAATTTTTATTTTGTACACATAATATCTAGAGCGACCGTCGTCCTGAATTTCGCGTTCAATTCCGAGCACATGCATTTTGAAATCAGGATCATCAAGCGATTCTATAAGTTTTTCGATATTACGGTCTAAATTCTGATCAAATTCGATTTTTGTACGATCAGGATCGGTTACCCATTTTACTCCAGTTGCTTTGATAGCATTAATACCGATAGTCTTTTTATTGTGTATTTTATCTGAATCAATGTTCTTTTTGTAAACAAACTGTTTACGGTGTTCTTCGATTAAATCATCAAAACTGCGCGGTGCGCTGTCTATTTTTATTTCATTTTTAAGTGCCTCTTTAACCAAGTTGGCTAGTTCATTCGGATCTCCTAAATTAACTTTAATATCAGGATGGTCAGCTACAAATTTACGAGTTAAATTTACAATTGATTCTAATTCCAAATTGTCTTCTATTTTTTTATGGAATTTTTTCATTAACACATCAGAGATCAGTTTACTGTTTATTTTCTCAACATCCAAAATGTGTTCATTAGCATCGCTGTCCGCAGGTTGTTTCAATAGATTTAATGTTTTATCATTTTCTTTTTCTGAAATTATCTTTACCAATTTATTAAAAATCGGTTTAGATATCTGCATACTTGAATCGGTTGTTACAGCTAAATAATTATTTTTAAAATGCAAAAAGACATATCTATCTGCAATCTGCACAGGTATCTTGTATTCATTTAATTTTAAATACAACAATAACTTTTCTAGCTCCTGATATTCATCATTAAAATCTAATACTACAACAGTTTCACCAGCGCCTAGCTGCTTAGCTGCTATTAGCATGTTGTATATTGAATGTATGAAATTAAAAAAATCAGGCGCTATATATCTAATTCCTCGACTTTTAATCATATGCCAAAACATGTAAGCCGCAGGACTTAGATCAACGATAACTGGTGTGTTGATATTGTTTTTTATTATCTTTTCAACACGAATACCTTTAACTTCTTTTTTAAGTTCATTTATGTAATTTTGAATTTTGCGCACAGGTAAACCGCCGATCTGTATTTTATCAGGTATAATGATTGTGCGATAATGCTGTTTAAATTGTTGATCAGTATTATACCAGTTTTCAAACTTACTGTGCGGAAAAGGTATGTATATTATATTAACACGCGCTTGCCACCAGTTTGCCCGTTCAAATGAAATTAAAGGATTTTTAATTTCTGTTTTAAAATTAAGCGTATTCATATGCGTCCTTTGTTTATTCTATCATATGGCTAATTATTGGGGCGAAAATTATTGCGCTGATCTCGATGCGGAGTACTGTTATACGGGGCAATGTGTAAATACAAAAAAAACAAAAACTGTGGGCCGCAGCCCACAGTTTTTTTGTCATCAGAATTGAGGAGGTGGTTGTTTATTAAGTGCCGCTTTTCTCCGTTCGACGATATCTTTTTGTATTTTGTATACCTTTTCTATCATATATAGAGGCAAATTCAAAATTTCTGTAAAACTGAAAGGCAGCATCTGGAAACTTGCGTTATACATGTAATCAGCTAGCGCGTTTTCCCAGTATGCGTCTTTTTCGAACGGCTCATTAAATAGAAAAGGTTTTACGAAAAAATTCACTTTCAGGCGAAACAGTCCAGTTAAACTTATGTCCACAATGATTACAAGTAACTTCAGTTTTTAATTCAATCACGTATTTATCAAAACACTCGTTGACAAATCTGTTAATTTCTTCATGAACTTCGAGCGGCGCGTTATCTAAATATGGCCTGATTTCTGAGACCATGTCTTTTAGCACATATACCTCTTCTTTTTTTGATTTTTCATCTGCAATATAGCTAATCTGTAATTCGTCTATAAACATCAGTAAAGTGTCTGTGCTATCGATTATTTGACCTTTTTGTATTAAATTTTTGCGTATTGTATCGAAATTCATTGATTCATATACTTTATTTTTTTTCAGTTCAGTCGGCATTTTGATTGATACTTTTAGCACATCATCAAACATTGTTTTAGTAAAAGTTTTTTCATATACAGGCAAGTCTTCTTCCCAAACTGGAATCTTACTTTCTGGATTATTAAATAAATCTGCAACGATTAAATCATATTCAACCAATTCACCGCATTCAGGGCAGTATGCTGTTCTTTTTGGTAATTTAGTATATGAAGCATCGAGCAGCAAAGCTATCAATATTTCTTTATCTGGAGAAGTTAGTTTTGATTCAAAATCTTCAAAACTAGTAAACTCGATTCCGATAAACTGCCCTTTATTGTATAAAAATTCATTTAGCATTTTATTAAATGCGAGCATTGATGTACGCGCAGTTTTTATTTTTAAATCATCGTGTCCAGTTAACGGTGACATAGTTGCTTCTACATCTTTTAAAAGCGCAAGTTTGGCACTTACTTTTCTAGCCTCGACGACTTTCTGTGTTGCTTCTAATGCTTTTAAAAAAGCAGGTTTCATAGCATTTGGATCAAATGTTTGCATTTGTAGCACTCCTTGTTAATTGATTTGAAAATTAGTTTTCTAAAAAAACAAAAAACAGAATCCGTCCCGACCGGGAGGATTCAATAAATTTTAAATTACTTTAAAATTGATTTGCATATTATTGATATCAAAATGAAAATAAGTCGGTACACTGTTTAACTGCGTATCGTTACTTATATTGTTTTCTTCTATTACTCGACTCCATTTTTCTACAACCAGCGTTTTAGGGCTATTAATAATAACCTCCTCGATGATTTCTGGATACATTTCTTTTATTAATTTGATTAAAGCTGTAGTGTAAATTTCTATTCCATCACCTTCGTGCTCGTTTAAATATCCTAGTACTGCGAGACTAATGTCGTTTTTCAGATTAATAAGTGTCAGACCGCTAGCTCCTAGTGCGTTGTTGTCAAATCTAATATCGATTGAAACTGGATATTTTGCAAGCAAATCGTTGTTATCATTAATTTTGACTCCAGCTGCGACAACGCTGTCTACATCTATTGTATTCATCAATCCTTGATTTAGACTTATGTTAAAAGCAAGCTTGTTGTGGATATTATTATCTCCAATTGTAAAATATTCCACAAATGTATTTTCATATTTAGAATCATTTTCAAATTTATCAAAAACTTCTTTATCGATAAATGGCATAAACAACAGCCGTTCCACGCTATCAGTAAATATATATTTTTTGTGTTTTTGTATTTTTTTCATTACCGTTATTTCGCCTACAACATTATAATGATGTAATACATAATCACTATTGATATCTTTCAACTGCACGCTGTTTATGATTAAATTGCTATCAAAAAATCTATTGTATATCATATCTGAGTGTGAAATATCAGCGCGGAAGTTGTTCGAACTGTTTAAATTATAAACGCCGACATTACTTTTAATTTCAAGTGTGTAGTTGCTATCGAATGTGTTTGATTCAAAATAAAATAACTCATTATTCTCATCCCATTTGACATGGAGTTTTATGTCAATTTCAGGATGTGAGTTCATGGTGTACACCGTTAACGGTATTTCGATATCATTATATTTGTAGTATGAAGTAACCTTATCATCAACATCTATATACACGAACGGCGAAATCAAATCGATGCTGTTATAAGTTATTTGAGGATTTACAGCCCAAGGATTGGATGTAAACAGCGAACTGGTTTCTATGTTTAAAGTAGTGCTTTTTACGATTTCATAGTCATAAGGATCTCGTAAGATATTGTAAACTGTCACTATTGGGCTACTTGTGTCAATTTGTCGTGATATTACAGAAGCTAGCTTTCTAGTAGCTTTATCAGCAAAATGTTTTTCGAAATCAAGTTGCGTGATTAAAGAATCTCTCTCAGTAATTTTTTTCAAAATACCAAATCTGATATCTTCTATATCACTAGCATTCATTCCGCCGCTAGCAGGAATATTGGTTTTTACACTCAAATTAACTGTGTTAAATACCACAGTGTCGTTTGTATTTGTATCAATTTCATAATAATACACATCATTGATTTGAGCTTTACCTGCCGGCACATTACCTGCATTTCCGCGACAATATTCTATTACTGTAATTACTTCATCATTAGTAGATAACTTGCGACCACGCAACCCGTTACCTAGCGTAAAAGTAACATTTTGATAATTTGCAAGATCTACAAAAATTACTTTGTCATTTGAAGTAGTATTGAATTTAAAATATTTTAAATCAAATTTTTCTAGATTTGGGTAAACATTGGTAATCGTATCTATTGGTAATTTTTCAATACTAGATAACTCGATTTCAGGTTCTGTGCTCGGATTAACAAATGTTCTCATCAAATATATTTGATTACCATCAGGTATATTCAAGTTGTAAGACACATTATCACCAATTTCGTATGAAGGCACTACAAATTTATCTACTATTCTTTCTAATTGCCTTACTTTGTGGCTAGGTACTATTATGTAGTAAACGGGTTTATTATTTTCATCAGTACCTTCTGCGATATCCAGTTTGTAAGTACCAATATCATCAGTCAAAGATGCACCTATATTATCCGATGTGATTTCGATATTTATTTCTCCTTCAATTCTAAAAGGAGTATCATTTAAAGTGAAATCAGTATAAGACGGTATTTTATAAACTATTTTTCGATCGCTGCTTACTGAGTTTTTAGGAATTATTATATATGAAGTAACTTCAGAAGGCAGCGCTAAATTAAAATTGTATGAGTATACAGATGCGTGAAAAAGCATCGATTTAAAATTTTGAGCGGTTGCTACGTTAAATTCCTTAGTAATATATTCATAATACTTCTGTGCATCGAACGCGATATTTGATAGCATATTGGCCAGCACTGACAGCGCACCGCTTGACAGCAATTTAGTGTCTTTAATTCCTAAACTGGTTTGAAGATCATAATTAACTTGTGATAAATAATCTTGCGGATTATTAATTTGATTAGTCATGTTTATCCTTTATAATTGCCAAGTAAACCGTTTTCAACACATAGATCTATAAATTCTCTAAACAACACTGAATCTCTGTAAAATTTCTGAAAATGTTCATTTGAAGGCAGTTTCACAGTGGTCGGATATACCGCGCGGTCATAATCAACCACATTGTAACTAATATTTTTCATATAATGGTTATTCTGCCCGCGCTGTCCAAATGAGTCTGAAAGTGTATCATTGGTCGGGAATACTCCTATATATTTGATTATTTCACGAGGTCTTAAATCTATTGGATTATAAGCATATGCCCAGATTTGTCCATAATAAGGCACTTGGTAAAAAATATCTGTGTCACGCGCCAAATATTCAGATGGCAATTCAACGAAACCTTTTTTCAAGTCACTCATAAAATCAATCCAAAACATATGCACAAATTCAACAAGATTTCTTTCTTCTAAATAAGTTATCGAAATATTACTTATCTTGGTTTCGTAAGAAAAAACAGTTTGGTTAAGGTGACGCAAATTATAATTATCGGCGCTTACATTCACAGCACCAGGGTCGATCTGAAAAGCGAGTTTCATGCTTTTCATGTTAAATTCTTTTATTGCATTAATATATTCTTGCAAAGAACTGCCGTATTTATCTTGCAATCTCTTATCTCGTTTGAGCAGATCCGGCCATGGACCAGGATCTACATATATAATATATCCTCCATTAAAATTTGGAGTATATTCATAAAGAAGATCGTGTGTGACATATTGGTTTAATTGACTCTGATAATCATTATATAATCTACCGTCTAAAACAGTTTTTGTCGGTGTGATTGTTGACTTTTCATTAATGCCTAAATTAACTACGTAATTTTTCATGTGTGTCCTCCTCGTTAACTAGAGGCGTGTATCTAGGTGCGTCTACAATATCTGAAATTTTTTTGAGAAGTTCTAATAGGTCGAATTCAAAACCAACAAGTATATGATACAGCGTATCAGCTGGTAATATCAGAGCTATTTCATCTAGTATGTCGATGTAAGATGAAATTCTTTTTAACTGGTCAAATTCGTCAATATCATATTTAAGCTCCATCAAATCAATTAAATTATCTAAATATTTTTTTAGTTTTTCTAGGCGCTTGACTAGATATATTTTAGTAAACACTTCTTGTGTTTGTGATATTTGCACTGCAATTATGTCATCTTCATCGAGCACGGGCGCAGCTTGCTCTGGCTCTACGGGCACGGTAGGCACCTCAGGCTCTGTTTC